>Ga0105044_10002284_pt1 | contig 26060 bp, 18 predicted proteins | sample MAT01_FD_78092 | JGI IMG/M metagenome (GOLD analysis project Ga0105044, IMG submission 78092) | Freshwater microbial communities from Lake Fryxell liftoff mats and glacier meltwater in Antarctica - MAT-01 | ecosystem: Environmental > Aquatic > Freshwater > Ice > Liftoff microbial mat | place... | reverse complement strand
GTCAGCCCGCATCCGCGCGGCGGTACCCGAGGTCGAAAGTGTCGGGGTCGTTCCAGGCACCGTACGCCGATGTGCTCGAGCTTGCTGATCACGACCCCGCCCGGCGGTTCGGGCGGCGGTACCCGAGGTCGAAAGTGTCGGGGTCGTTCCAGGCACCGTACGCCCGACAGGCAGCGTGCGCCCCGTCAGGGTCCCGCGAGCGACACGATGTGCTCGCGCTTGCTGACCACGACCCCACCCGGCGGTTCGGCCGTCACGGCGAAGAGCGCGGGATCGTTCACGCGGATCTTGGCGTCGATGGGCACGACGATCTCGCTGCCGGCGACGTCGAACACGCCGCCATCCACGGGGTGCTCGTCCCCGCGCAGCTTGTCGAAGATCCACAACTGGTACTGCTTTTGACGCGGATCGTTCGAGGGCAGACCGCGGAAGCTCATGTACCCCTTTTGCAGGGAAGTGCTCCAGTGCAGCTCTCCCGCCACGTTGCGGCCGTCCGGATCGTCCGTCGGCTTCATAGGCAGGACCAGGTGATCGGACGCGGAGTCGACCTCGAGCTGAAGCGCGAGCGAGACCTTGACCGGGTCCGGCGCGCGCGACTCACGCGTCCAGCCCAGGATCGCGACGATCGTGGCGGCGGCGGCCGTCGCCCAACCCGACCAGATGGGCCAGGTCGAGCTGCGCTGAGCGGGCACGCGAACCGCCGCGGAGATCGCGTCCGGAGCGCGCTTCTCGGGCGCGCGCGTCTTCGGCGCCGAGCTCTCGATGCGACGCCTCAATCCCTCGGGTAGCGCGGCGCAGCGGCGTTCCGAGAACGCGATGTCCAGCGCGGCCGCAGCGCGGTCGTAGCATTCGACGTCGATGTCCCCGTGCTTCGAGGTGAGCTCCTTCAGCTCGCGCTCTTCGCCTTCGTCGAGCCCATAGACCGCGCGCTCGCGCATCAGATCGAAGAGGCGCTCCTCCTCCGGTCCTTCGGGTCGATCTCGCAAGGCACGTTGGATCACGGCTGGATCCGCTCGAGCGGTGCGTCGCTCGTGCTCGACGGAGACGGATCGACGCCGAGCATCTCGCGCACGCGGATCAGCCCGCGGCGCAGGTGGGTCTTGACGGTCCCGAGCGGCAGCGCGGTGGCCTTCGAGATCTGGTCGTGGGACATGCCCTCGTAGATCGACAGACGCAGCACTTTCTGTTCATCCGGCCGGAGCTGCGCCAGCGCTTTCTGCGCACGCTCGACCTCGTCGCCGACGTCCACCATCTCGTGCGAGCGGTCGTCGGACGGCGGCAGGCTGTTCTCGTCCTCGAGCCCGCCGGCCTGGATCGCGCGCTGGCGGCGGCGACTGCGATCGATCAGACGACGCCGCGCGATCAGCGCGACGAACGTGATTTCGCTGGAGAGGCTCGAGTCATAGCGCCCGGCCTTGTTCCAGATCTCGATGAAGACGTCCTGAACGGCGTCCTCCGCGTCCTCTCGGTTCGGGCAGAAGCGCCGGCTGAGCGACCACACGAGACCGCCATATCGATCCAGGCATTCCTGGACGGATCCGGGATCGCCCGCGGCCACGCGGTGGAGGATGGGTTCAGCCACGGACGCTAGAGGCTGGGCGCTCTGCCCGACCAGTCGGAGACCGCTGCGGTTCGATGCGGCCGAGGGCAGCATCATCCGGAGCGGATTCTCGAGGGGCATGATAGGAGCGAAAGTCGTCAGGGCAATGCGGAGTCGGGCGCCGTCGGCCGTCCGGGTGGACGACCAGGCTCGACCAAGGTCCAGCAGGAGTTCGGACGCCGGGCCCGGGACGATTCACGGAGTTGCGACTCGGTTGCACAGGGGACGACCGTCGCGATCGTGGATCCGGGCTCGTCGAGCCGCGCGAAAGGGGGTCTGCGCAGGTCAGGTCCGCACGATCCAGGCCCCCGGAACTCCTCAAGGACTGCGCGTCGGTTCGCCGCGCTCGTAGCGAGCGATCGTCTCGCGCCAGCGCGCCGCCGCCGCGGCCCCCGAACGCGCTTCCACTGCGTCCGCGATCTCACGCAGCATCGCTGCCGCTTCCGGCGCGCGCCCGGCCTCCGCCAGCGCTGCCGCGAGCACGTCGCGCACGCGCGGATCGCGACCGCCGCTCTCGCGGTCGACCGCGCTCGCGATCGCCACGGCCTCGTTCCCGTTGCGCGCCGCTGCGTCCCGCGAGGTCGCGAGCGTCCACGCGAGACGCAGCTTCGTCTCGCGATCGTCCGGCACGAGCTCGAGCATGCGCCGCAGGGTCGCGATCGACTCGACCGGTCGCCCGAGCTCCACGAGTGCCCGCGCTCGGTAAGCCAGCGCCTCGCGATCCTTCGGGCGCGCGGCGAGACACGCGTCCAAGTGTCGCAGGCCCTCGGCGAACTTCCCCGTGCGCGCGAGCGCGAGACCGAGGCGCAAGTGGGCGCGCGCCGGATCCGACGAGCCCAGGTCGAGCGATCGACGGAATGCGTCGACGGCCAGCTCGTATCGCTCGAGCGCCAGGTACGAGAGACCCAGGTTGCCCCAGTACTCCGACGAAATCGGGTTGCGCTCGATCGCCTCCAAGGCGAACTCGATGGCCCGTTCGTGGTCGCCGCGCTGCGCCTGCACGACCGAGGAGTTCGCCAGCGCCGTCGTCAACGACTTGTCGCGGGCGTAGGGCCGCCAGGCGTTCGCGGCGACGGCCGCGAGGGCGGCCAGCACGAGCGGCACGGCCAGCGAGCGCCAGTTGCCGGCGCGCACACGCGTCGCGAGCTCGACGAGGCCGGCGCCCGCGAAGACGAACAGCACGGACACGAACGGATAGCGATAGCGTGCGAACACGTAGAAAACGACGACACCGGCGGCGAGCACGGCCAGCACGGCGTGCAGCACGCGGAGCTCGCGACGGCGCGGCCACGTGAGCGCGAGTCCGAGCACGGCCAGCGGAAACAGCGTGCCCATGTGCAAGAACGTGAACGGGATCCGGAGCACGCTCGCGTAGCGCTCGTAGAAGTAGATGTCGTCGGCGTCGGGCACCTCGTACGCGTTCACGAGCAGCAGGGCCTTGCGCACGAGCAACGCGAGCCATGCTCCCGGTTCGTCGCCGATCCAGGCGAAGGACTTCGCGATCCAAAAGCGCGAGACCTCGCTGGGCGAGAGCTCGCGACCTGCTTCCGCCGCGGCGAGCTCGAACGCATCCTGGCGCTCGTATTCCGGGTTCTGACGGCCGCCGCGCAAGGGCAGGTAAGTGCCGTCCGTGTGCGGATTGTTGCCGATGTAGAAGTTCGGGCCGGCTTGCGACGTGGTCAGGACGAACTCGCCGCCGACCGCGCGGTTGCGCAGCGCGACGGGCGCGAGCATGAGCGCGAGGCCGAACGCGAACGCCGCGAGCTGGAGCCCGCGACGCGACCAGGCCGCGGCGCCCAAGCCGAAGAGTCCCCACGCCGCGATCGCGGGTGCGAGGAGGACGGTCTCTTCGCGCGTGAGCATGAGCGCCCCGAGCGCCGCGCCGACTCCCATCCAGCGCGCGAGCGTGGGCTTCTCGCGCACGAGCGCCAGCGCCATGAGCAGCAACGCCATCCACAGGAATCCGATGCCGGCCTTCTGAATGCAGCCGTCGAAGAAGATCGCCGGTGGATACGCCGCGGCCAGCACGCCGGTCGCGATCCCCGCGCCCCGTCCGAGGAATCGGCGCCCCGCGACTGCGAAAAATCCGCACGCCATGGCGCCCAGCGCGATCTGCACGATCCGCACGTTCCACAGCTCGTCGCCGACGACGAGCCGCGTGACACCCAGGAAGTACGGGTAGAGCGGCGCTTGGTAGAAGATCTTCGTGCCGATCCAGTCGCCGGCCACCAGCGTGTCCGCCCAGCGCCAGTAGGAGTCGCCGTCGACCACGACGCCGTCGAACATCGGGCAGGCGCGCGCTTGCAGCAGGTAGACGAAGCGCAGCGCGAACGCGAACAGTGCCACGGCGACGGCCAGGCCGAGATCGAAACGGATGCTCGTCGACCGGTCCGCGCGCTGCTCGTCCTGCATGCGCCACGATCGTACGCGATGGTCGCGCCGAGTCCCGACGCTCCGTCGCATCCGGAGTCTTGCACGCCGTTTCGTTGACCGGACGAGCGACTTGGGTGAGCCTGACCGGCATGCGCATCGCCCTGACCGCCGTGCTCCTGTCCTTCCTCGCGTTCTCCGCCGTTGCGCAAAGCGATCCGGCGCGCAGCCCGGCCGAAGCCCCGAAGGGCCGGCTGTTAGCCGTCGGCGGCGGCGGAACGACCGACGAGATCATGGCGCGCGCGCTCGAGCTCGCCGGCGGACCGAACGTGCGCCTGCTGATCGTCGCGCAAGCTTCGGGGGCGGACGACGCAGGCGCGAAATCGGCCGATTTCTGGCGCCAGAAGGGCGCGACCGACGTGCACGTCCTCGAACTGAAGGACCGCACGAAGGCCTTGACCGCCATCGGGGCCGCGAAGTTCCTGTGGATGCCGGGCGGCGATCAGAACCGGCTCATGGCGGCGCTGCGCGAAGCCGACGTGATCGAGGCGATCCGCGCCCGCTATCGCGATGGCGCTCTGGTCGGTGGGACGAGCGCGGGAGCGGCGGTCCTGTCCACGACGATGATCGTCGGCGGCGATCGCGCGGACCTGACCAACGTGAAGTCGGGCGGCACCGAGATGGAGCCGGGGCTCGGCTTGTGGCCCGATGCGCTCGTCGATCAGCACTTCCTGAAGCGTCAGCGCTTCAACAGGCTGCTGTCGGGCGTGCTCGACCATCCGGAGCTCGTCGGGCTCGGCATCGACGAGCGCACGGGCATCATCCTGCATCCGGACGGCGCGTGCGAGGTCGTCGGGGACGGCAGCGTGCTGGTGATCGACGCGCGCCGCGCGAACCGTCGGCCCGCCGCGAAGGCGGAGCTTCAATCGGCGGACGCTATGACGCTCGCGATCCATCGCGGAGGCGAGCGCTTCACGCTGAAACTGCCGAAAACCCGCTGAAACGCGGCCCTTTCAGCGGTAGAGCGCGCCGGTGAACGCAGTCTCGAACAGGCCGCCGAGGCTGGCGCACAGCAGCGCGGGCAGCAGGCTCCGCGTGCGGGCGACCGCCAGCGCGAAGACGACTCCGCTCCACGCGAGGGCCAGCATCGTCGGCAAGGAAGCCAGGTGCACGGCCGCGAAGAGCATTCCGGTGAGCACGGCCGCGTGCAGAGGTCCGTGCACGTGGCGCAAGCTCGGATAGAGGATGCCGAGGAAGGCCAGCAAGACCACGAACACTCCGAAGATCAGGCGGTCGAACGCCGCGATCGCGAACGCTGCGTCGGTGCTCCACAGCACGAACTCGTCCACCTGGAACGTCCATGGATTCGCGGCGCCCATTCCCGACGCAGCCGTCGCCACCGCGCCGCCTCCGATGCGATCGATCGCGAACAAGGCCAGCGTCGTCAGCGCGATCGTCGTAGCCGAAGCCGGGAATCCGATGACGTCCTGGATCTCGAGCCGGTGCGGTCGCGCGAGGTGCCTCCGCGTCAACCACAGGAGCGGGATCGATGCCACCGCGTACGTGAAGTAGTGCGGAACGTCGGTCTTGGCCGCCGCGCTCCAGGTTTGGAACCCGAGGTAGACCAATCCGCCCAGAAACGCCGCGCGCACGAGCACGCCGAATCCCGTTTGCGGCGTCCACAGGCTCGGGATCTGGATGGATCCCACGACGACGTCGGGACGGTTTCGACCCAGCCACGCGAGGAGCACGAGCGTGCCGAACGCGACCACACCCGCGAGACCTCGCGCCCACGTCAACGCGCGCCGGACCGCTGCGCCGGGCTCGGGCCGCGCTTCTCCACGCGCGCGCGCCGCCGACACCTTTCCGATCCAACCGTCTCCAGCCAGCGCGAGTTCGCTCGTTGGCGCGGGGCCGCTTTGCAGCGCGCGTACTGCAGCCACGAAGCTCGTGTGTCCGTTGCGTCCGAGCTCGTCGAGGTCGCCTTGCGCTTCCGCGAGGCGCCCGTTCGCGGCGAGCAGGACGGCGCTGCGTGCGCGCAGGCCGTCGAGTTGGAGCTCGCGCTCGGCTCTCGATTCGGGCGAGTTCTCCTCGCGATACTTGTGACCGACCTCGACCACGAGTCGGAACGCCGCGATCGCATCGTCGGTCGTGTGCGCACCGGCCGGCACGAACGGCGCGAGCGCCGCGCTCTCCCAAGCGGGCAATTCCTCCATCGCGGAGGCCAGCTCGAGTCGGCGCTCGTAGACGCGCGCGACGCTCTCGGGTGCCCGATCGAACGCCACCGTGCGATCCACGGCCGGCAAGGCCAGCGAGTACGCGAAGAGCAGGCCGAGCAGAGTCAGCGCGAGGATCATCGTGACCCCCCCTGACATCCCGGTGGGTCCCCGCGCGAACGGAGATGGGCCGGGGAGAGGCGCGGGTTCGAGCTTCTTGGCCATGCGTTGGAAGTCGCGACCTTACCACGCACGGCGGGGCGAGCACCGGCGTCTACGCCGCCAGTCTCCGATCTGGACGCGGAGTGCCGAGATGCCGAGCATGCGCACATGCGACACGCCGATCTGGGCCGCACCGGGATCCGGATTCCGCGCGTCGTCTTCGGCGCGTGGGCGATCGGCGGATGGGGCTGGGGCGGAACGGACGACGAGGCCTCGATCCGCGCGATCCACGCTTCGATCGAAGCCGGCGCGAACGCTTTCGACACCGCGCCGGTCTACGGTTTCGGTCACTCGGAGGAGGTCCTCGGACGCGCGATCCGCGGTCGCCGCCGCGAGGTGCTCGTGCTCACCAAGATCGGTCTGCGCTGGGACGATTCACTGGGCGACGTCGCTTTCGAGTCGACCGACGAGTCCGGACTGCGCCGCGTCGTCCGGCGGAACGCGCGCCCGGAATCGGTGCGATTCGAAGTCGAGCGCAGCCTCGCGCGCCTCGGCATCGAGACGATCGACCTGATCCAGGTGCACTGGCCGGACGCGCGCACCCCGGTCGCGGACACGATGGCCGCGCTGCTCGCGCTGCGCGACGCGGGCAAGGTGCGCGCGATCGGCGTCTCGAACTTCGACGTGCCAGAGATCGAAGCCGCGCAAGCTGCGCTCGGCGCCGTGCCGCTCGCCTGCACGCAGCCGAAGTACAGCTTGGTCGCGCGCGACATCGAGACGGGGATCCTGCCGCACTGCGCGCGCGCGGGCGTCGGCGTGATCGTCTACTCGCCGCTCGAGCAGGGCCTGCTCACGGGCCGCGTGCCGGCCGACCGGACCTTTCCCGACGCCGACGGACGTAGCCGGCGACCCACGTTCCGCGCGTCGAATCGCGCGCAGGTGAACGCGGCGCTGGCGAGCGTCGCGGCGCCGATCGCGCGCCGTCACGGCGTCACGATCGGCCAGGTCGCGATCGCCTGGGCACTGGCGCAGCCCGGGCTAACCGCCGCGATCGTGGGCGCGCGCACGCCGGAGCAGGCGCGCGAGAACGCGGCGGCGGCGGACATCGTGCTCTCGGGCGAAGAGGAGACCTCACTGCGCTGGGCCTTCGAGTCCCTGAAGCTCGACCTGAGCCGGCCGATCGCCGCGCGCGCGCGCCTGAAGCGCGTGCTCCAGCGCTGGATGGGCCGCCTGCTCGGGCGCTGATCAGGTTTCGAACGGGCTGAAGAACACGAACGTGATGACGACGAAGATCGGGATGAGGATCGCGCCCGACCAGAGCATGTAGCCGCCGAAGGACGGCATCTTCACGCCCTCTTCCTCGGCGATCGCCTTGACCATGAAGTTCGGTCCGTTGCCGATGTACGTGCAAGCACCCATGAAGACGGCGCCGCACGAGATCGCCGCGAGGATCAGCGGCGCCTCGGGCCCGCTGGCGAGGTAATCCGCCAGGTAGTGCGCGCCGTCCGGGCTGATCCCGGCCTGGCCCGCCGCGGTCGCCGCGAAGGTCAAGTACGTCGGCGCGTTGTCGAGGAATCCCGAAAGGAGGCCGGTGGCCCAGAAGTACTGCCACGGGTGATCGAGGCCGAGCTTCGACCCGTTCGCGGCCAGCAAGAACAGCGGCGCGATCATCGTGACGAAGATGCCGAAGAAGAGGATCGCGACCTCGTTGATCGGACCGAACGTGAATCGGTTCGAGGCGCGGACCGCCGATTTCGTGGCGACCCACGAGAGGCCCGCGATGCCGACCATCAGCGCTTCCTGGATGCCGACGGGCCAGTGGACGCCGCCGTTGCCCCAGCCGTTGCCGCGGCCGAGGATCACGAGCACGATCGCGCCCAGGAACAGGAAGTTGTGCGCGCCCGAGAGGCCCAGCTTCTCGTGGTGGAGCACCTCTTCGAGCTGCGAGCCGGGCCGCTCCAGCTCTTCCTTGTCGAGGAGGAACGAGTCCACGGCGAAGAAAACGGCCAGCAGGACCCCGACCGCGAGCGCCCACTGCTTCCACAGCCCGAGCGTCCACTCGAACGGCACGCCCTTCAGGAAGCCCAGGAAGAGCGGCGGATCCGCGAACGGCGTGAGCAGTCCGCCGCAGTTCGACACGATGAAGATGAAGAAGATGACGATGTGCGCGCGCCGCTTCCGCGACTTGGTCGCGCGCAACAGCGGACGGATGAGCACCATCGACGCCCCGGTCGTCCCGACGAAGTTCGCCAGTACCGCCCCGATCGCGAGCAGCGCCGTGTTCGAGAGGGGCGAACCGGCGAGCGACCCACGCACGTAGATCCCACCGGAGATGAGGTACAGCGCTCCCAGGAGGACCAGGAACGCCACGTAGTCGATCAGGATGTGCTGGAGGACCGCCCAACCCTGCGCGCCGAACGTCACGAGGAGCCAGATCGCGAACGGAACGCCCAGCGCCAACGACACGATGGCCTTGTTGCGATTCGACTCCCACCAGTGGTGCGCCACGAGTGGGAGCACCGCGATGGCGAGGAGGATCAGCACGAACGGCGCGACGGCCCAGAGGGGCATTTCCGCACCGATTCCGGTCTCGGCCAAGGCGATCGGAGGCGCGAGCGAGGTCAGGGGAAGCATGGGCGCAGCGTAGATTCGGCGTGAGTCGAAGTCGCGCACCGTGTGGACATGGGCGGCGATAACCTAGGAGCCCGAGCCATGAGTTCGCCCCGCACCGGAATCGTCCCGTCCCCGTCCACCGCGGTCTCCCTCGTCGGGATCGCCACGCTCGCCTGGTTCGGTTGGAAGGCCCTGTCCACGCAGGGTGATCCGTCCAGCCCGCCGGTCGAATCGCGCGGGGTGGACGCGCGCGGCGATCTCGCCGCGGACGAGCGCGCGCAGATCGAGCTGTTCCGCGCGGCCTCGCCCTCGGTCGCTCACATCACGACGCGCGCGGTCGCCGTCGACCGGTTCTTGATGCGCGCCACCGAAGTCCCGAGCGGCACGGGCTCCGGCTTCGTGTGGGACGACCGCGGATACGTGGTCACGAACTACCACGTCATCGCCAATGCGCGCAGCGCATACGTGACGCTCGATTCCCAGCAGAACTACGAAGCCGAACTGGTCGGGTTCGATTCGAGCTACGACATCGCCGTCCTGCGGATCAAGGCGCCGGCGAAGACGCTGAGGCCCATCCCCGTCGGGAGTTCGAACGACTTGCTCGTCGGCCAGAAGACGTTCGCCATCGGGAATCCGTTCGGGCTCGATCACACGCTCTCGACCGGCGTCGTGAGCGGCCTCGATCGCGAGATCACCGCGCCCGACGGCAACACGATCCGCGGCGTGATCCAGACGGACGCCGCGATCAATCCCGGCAACTCCGGCGGGCCGCTGCTCGACAGCGCGGGCCGTCTGATCGGCATGAACACGGCGATCGCCAGCCCGAGCGGCGCCAGCGCGGGCATCGGCTTCGCGGTGCCCGTGGACACGATCAACCGCATCGTTCCGCGCTTGATGGGCGGCAAGAGACCCGCCCCGCCACGCCTCGGGATCCGGGCCGCTCCGGGCGAGGTCGCGCGCATGTTGCGCGTGGACGGGGTGGTGATCGGCGACGTCGAGAAGGGGATGGGCGCGGACGCCGCGGGCCTGCGCTCGATGCGCTTCGACGAGCGCGGTCGCCCCGTGGGCGTAGACGTGATCACGCACGTCGAGGGCGAGAAGGTGAGCACGCTGGGCGACCTGTTGGACGTCCTGTCGCGCTTCGAAGCCGGCGATACGGTGAACCTCGACGTGCTGCGCGACGGCGATAAAACCAGCGTGAAAGTGCGCCTTTCGGGCGGTGCCTGAAGCTGGCCGCGAGGGCGCACGGGAAACAGCCTGAGCGGGCCCTCTCCCGGAGCTCCCCGCGCGCGAGCGGCGTTCGGACCCACTGGAGTGCCCACGTCCGACCCGACTCGTTCGACGAGGCTCGACGCTCCTCACCCGCTTTCAGCGCGTGTAGCCCAGCGCCCGCAGCGCGTCGAGCGTCGCCGGATCCGTCGGTAGATCAGCGGCGCCATCGCCCGCCGAGCGCGGCAGCGCGTGGTCCGTCCGGTCGAGGAACGCCTCCAGCGCGGCATGGATGCGCGGCTCCGCTTCCTGCAACGCGATCGGCGTCGTCTCGTCCGGATCCGCTTCGAGGTCGTACACCACGGTCGTTCCATCCGATCCGCGGATCATCTTCCAGCGCGGCGTGACAGCCGCGGACAGCGCGCGCTTGTAGCGATCGAGCGGCCCGCCGTCGGCGCTCACTTCGTCTGGGAACACCGTCAAGCTGATTTTCGGCCAGTCGAGCGATGCGCGCAGCACACGCTCGGTCGGCAATCCGCCGCGCAGGTCGAGCGCGTCCAGGCTGCCCGTCGCGTCCAGACCCGATGCGCGCAGGATCGTCGGGTGGAGATCCGTGATCTGAACGAGTCGCTTTTCGTGCGCACCGCGCTCGAATCCCGGACCGCGCGCCAGGAGCGCGATGCGCAAGTTCGATTCGTACAGGTTGAAGACGTGGTTGACGTGATCGTGGTCGCCCAGGTTCTCGCCGTGATCGGACAGCACGAAGACCAGCGTGTTCGCGGGATCCAGCGACGCGTCCAACGTCTCGACGATCCGGCCCACCGCGTCGTCGCAGGCGCGCAGGTCGCCCTCGTAGAGGCTCGAAAGCCGCGGCCAATCCGCGGGCGCGAGCGGTTCTTTTCGCGCGTAGTGCCGCACCATCAGTGCGCTCGCGCCGGTCTTCGGCGGGAAGAGTTCGTCGAGCGCGCTGCGCCATTCGGCCTGCGTCGCGATGAACGGCTCCGCGCTCGACCACGGCGGTCGGTAAGGCATGTGCGGCTCGGTCAGGTTCACGAACACGAACGCGGGCTTCTCCGCATCGCGTTGGGTGCCGAGCCACTTCGAGATCGCGGCGACCGTCGGGTGCCCGACGGACCGCTCCGCCTCGACGTTCGGACGCCAGCGATCGACGAACGTCTCGAAGCCGCGGTCGAGCCCCGTCGTGGCCGAGATCCACGGGTTGTTGCTGAAGCCCGCGGTCTGGTAGCCCGAGTCCGCGAGTTGTTGCGCGAGCAGCGGCAATTCCGCCGGGAATTGCGTGTTCGCCTGCGCGGTGCGGTGGACCTCGTTGGGCTCGCCGCTGAACAGTGACGCGTGCGCCGGCAGCGTCCAGCACGAGGTCGAGTACGCGCGGTCGTATCGCGTCGCAGTCGCCGCGAAGCCGTCCAGGAACGGCGTCGTCGGCCGCGGATGGCCGTAGACCGACAGGTAGTCCGGCCGCGCCGTGTCCATCACGATCACGACGATGTTCGGACGCGGCTCGTGCCGAGCGCAAGCGGTCGCGACGAGCGCGAATCCGACGGCGAAGATCCAGGAACGCATCGTCGGGATGATAGCCCGGCGGTCTACGCCTCGGTCAGTCCGAAGGTCGGCGCGCGGCGCAGCTCGCGAGCTCCGCCGACTGCTACCCTCTCGGTCTCGAAACCATGCAGCACCGTCCGCGCGAATGGCGCGCCGCCTTCCTCGCGCTCGCCGCGCTGGTCGCGGTGCTCGTCCTGCCCCTCCTCCTGCGCGGCGAAGTCGTCCATCCCGACGACGGTCGCGCGGCGATCGGTCTCTCGCCCGAGGTCGAGGCGCGGAATCTCGGCGGACGACGGCTCGGCGACACGAGCAACTACTACGTCCCCGAGACGCACCACCATCTGCACGGCGACTCGAGCGCGTGGCTCTCCCTGTGGAACCCGCACGTGCAGCTCGGCCGCCCTTCGTCGCACCTCGCGGGCGTGAGCCCCGCGTATCCGCCCGCGCGCATCCTGGGCTGGTTCGTGACCGATGCGTACTGGTTCCACACGCTGCTCGCGCTGGCGACGATCGCGGGGACGGCGGCGTTCCTCGGACTTTTCCTGCGCGCGATCGAGCTCTCGCCGTGGGCCTGTTTCGCGGGCGCGGCCGGCCTCGGACTCGGTTCGTTCTCCATCTACTGGGCACCGTTCCCGATCTTCGTCGCGGGTCTGTGCTGGACCGCGGCACTCCTCTGGCTCGTCGCGCGCTGGCTTCAGCGTCCGAGCATCGCGTGCGGCGTGGGGCTCGCGTTCGCGACGTATGCGCTGCTGCTCTCCGCGTATCCGCAGCAGATCGTGTGGCACGCCTGGATCGTGGGCGGGTTCGCGATCGGGCGCTGGTGGCGGACTCCGGGCCGGCGTGCGGCGACGATCGGCGCGCTGGCTTTGTGCGCGGTGCTCGGCGCGGCGGCTGCGGCTCCCGTCTACGTGGACGTGGCTCTGCAAGCTGCGCGATCCGCGCGCCTCGAGGTCGACGGCGCGTTCTTCCTGGCCAGCCTGCCCGTGCTCGAGAGCGCGCGCGACGTGCTGCGCTTCCTCGGATCCATGGTCGATGCGTTCGTCACGTCGGATCCGTACGCACTCGCGCGCGAGCGTGAGTTCAACGGCGTGAGCTTGGCGCCCGCGTTCGCTGGATTCGTCGCGCTCTCCCTGGCCGCGTCGGCACGCCGGCGCGCGGCGGGTTGGCTCGCGTTCGCCGGCCTCGCCATCGTGATGACGATCTGGCCGGGGCTGTACCTGTTCGCCGTCGAGCACCTCGGTTTGTCGCTCTCGCGCTTCCGGCCGCAGGCGGCGGCGTTGATCCCGCTCGCCGTCGCGGGCGCCATCGGCGTCGACGCACTCCTGCGCGATCGCGCGCGAAGCCCGATCGTTCCGCTCGGACTCGCGCTCGCGCCGCTGGTCTTCGTCGCGTTCGTGGCGCGCGACGAAGTTCCACTCGGCCGCTGGATCGCACTCGCGGCATCGGGCGTCGGGTTGGCGGCGTTCGCGATCTTGCGTTGGCGCGCGCTGATTCCCGCGCTCGCCTTGGCGAGCCTGCTCTTTTGGAGCGCGCCGCTCCTGGTCGCGATCCCGCGCGACGCGATCGCGGACGACTCTCCGCTCGTCGACATGGTGCGCGCGCGGACGCCGGGCGAAACGCGCTTCATGCTCGCGGGGGACCGCCCGCTCCACGTACTCCAGCCGAACCAGGAGGCGCGGCTCGGACTCGCGAGCGTGCACTCGTACGACTCGCTTTCGCCCGAGTCCTACCGAGCTTGGTGCGCGGAAGTTTCGAGCGTCGGCGCGCAACTGCACGGCCGCTGGTTCCAGTTCGTCGCCGGCTCCGCCGGGTACTCGCGTCCGGCGTTCTCGCAAGCCTGCGTGGGGCTGGTGCTCGCGCGCGAGCGCATCGCGTCGGACGCGCTCGTTGCCGATGGCGAGCTCGGACCCTGGGTCGCGCATAGACCGGTTCGCGCGCCTGTGTGGGCTGCACACGTCCTCGATCTCGCGGCGCTGGATTCGAGCACCGGCGAGGTCACTCTCGGAGGGCACGTCCAGGATCGCGAGACGGGATCGCTCGAGCTCGTCGAGAGCCGCGACGACCTGTGGCGCGCACGGATCGAACCGCGCTCGAAAACGACCATTCTGTTCCTCAGTCGACAGCACCACGCGAGCTGGAAGGCCTACGGGAACGAATCGGCGCCGCTCGAAACCGTCCTCGTCGACGGGTGTTTCCTGGGAGTCGTCGTGCCCGCGGGATGCAGCGCGGTCACGCTGCGCTTCGAGCCGTGGGCGCGCTGGTCCTGGATCCCGCAGGCGCTGTTCGCCATCGCTTTCGCGTTCCTCTTCGTCGGCGCGTTCGCGTCGCGACGCCGGTCAGTCCTTGCGTCGTAGACAGACGATCCTGTCGGGAAGTCCGGGCAAGGGCACGCGCTCGAACGAATCGAGCAGCCAGCGCCACACGCGCGGGTGTGAGATTTCGAGTCGCATACGCGGATCGCCGCCGATCGGACGCACGTCGAGGATGGCCCAGCGCACCGCGGCGAGCTCGCGCAGCATGCGTTCCTCCTCGCGCTCGTCGGCTTGCCACGCGGGGTAGATGTCCCACGTCGGCGCGCGCCGACCGAGGATCGGATAGAGCCCCAGGAACTGCGCGCTGACCCACAGCTCTTCCTCGGGGCGCACGTGGTGCTCAACTGCCGCCATCAATCCACGTACGAGGTTGGCCTCGTTCGGAGAGAGCTGCAGCGCGTCCTTTCCGACGACCACGGCCGCGTACTCGAAGCCTTTCGGCGCCAGCGCGCGGCGCACAAGGGGCAACGACGTGCCGATGCCGAACGTGGTCACGAGGACGAGCGTGCCCCACGCGGCGACGCGCACGAAGCCGACGCGCGCCGCCGAGACGACGCCCGGCAGCGAAAAAACCGCGAGCAGGAACGGATGGATGCTCTGCGCCAGGTGGGGCAGGTCGCTGCGCACGGAAGCGTGGTGGAACCAGGCAGCTCCGACGCACGCGGGCGCGACGACCGGCGCCCAGCGCGCGAGGTCACCTGCGCGCGCGAAGAATCCGCGCGCGAGAGCGGCCGTGTACGCGACGGGGACGACGAGGAAGAGCGAGCCGACCGTCAACGCGCCGGCCGCGGCCAGGAACGCGCGCCCGGTGAGATCGATGCGCCAGGGGAAGGGGAAGGGCAGCTCGGCGTTCAGCGCGCCCTGTCGCGCGTAGAACGCGATCGATTCGACGAAGGCCTCGCGGTAGCCCGCGGCGAACGCGACCAGCGCGAGCATCGGCGCGTACCCGGCCAGTGTCCCCGCGGCGAGCTCGCCGATCGATCGCGCGAACGGCTGGCGCACCTTCCAGCACGTGTAGAGCGTCGCCGCGAGCAGCGCGAGCCCGGCATAAAGCCCCAAATTGCGGCCGAAAAATGCCGTGAGGCCCACGACGACCCCTGCGGCGATCCGGCGTGCGCTCGTCGGCCTCTCGACGACTCGCACTGCGATCCAAGAGACGATCATCGCCAGGCTCGATTCGTAGAGCTTCCACGGCGGCGACATCCATGTGACGAGGATCGCGCCCGCGAGCGCGATCCAGGCGATGTTGCGCGTCGACCGGCTGACGACGAGGAGCCCCGCGGTCACGCCGAGCGCGGCGAACGCCCAGCCCGCGCCGCGCACCGCGACGAGACCTTCGCCGAACCCCGCGATCCACGCGGCGCACCAGAAGTAGCGGCCCGGGTCGTAAGCGCGGAAATCGCGCAGCGGCAGCTCGCCGGCGTGCGTGGCGGTAGCGCCGTACCACAGGAACGCTTCGTCCTGCAGGTTCAGCCCCAAGCGACCCTGCAAAAGGAACATCGTCGCGCACAGCAGGGCGGCGACGGTGGCGCACGGCACGAGCGCCGGCTCCGACGCACGGATCCGCGCCTTGAGCGTCATAACCCGCGGAAATCGAGGCAGGCGCCGATCACATCGCTCTGCTCGTCGTCCGTGAGCTTGTTGAAGAACGGCAGGCGCAGGATGCGGCTCGACACGTTCTCCGACACGGGGCACTGTCCGTCGTATCCGCCGTACCGTCGGCCCATGTCGGAAAGGTTCAGGGGCAAGTAGTGGAAGACGGCGAGGATGCCCCGCTCCTCGAGGTGCGTGATGAGGCGCTCGCGCTGCGCGGTGTCCTTCAGCAGCACGTAGTACATGTGGTACGGCTGCTCGCAGTGCGCGGGCACGTGGGGGAGCTGGATCCCGCGCTCGGCGGCCCAGTCCCCGAGATCCTGCGCGTAGCGTCGCCACAGCACGGCGCGGCGAGCCTGGATCGTCTCGCGCGCTTCGAGCTGGGCCAGCAGGAATGCGGCCAGGATGTCCGAAGGCAGCCAGCTCGATCCTTGGTCGACCCACGTGTACTTGTGCACCAGCCCGCGCATGAACTTCGAGCGATTCGTGCCCTTTTCCCGCAGGATTTCGGCGCGTTCGGCCAGAGCCGGATCGTTCACGAGCAGCGCGCCGCCTTCGCCACACGTGAAGTTCTTGGTCTCGTGGAAGCTCTGCGTGCCGACGACGCCCAGGGTGCCCATCCAGCGGCCTTTGTACTTGCCGAACAGCCCGTGCGCGTTGTCTTCGACGACCGGGATGCCGTGACGGCGGCCGATGTCGAGCAGCGCATCCATCTCGCACGAAACGCCGGCGTAGTGCAGGGCGACGATCGCCTTCGTGCGCTTCGTGACGAGCCCCTCGACCTGCTTCTCGTCGAGGTTCAGCGTGTCGGGGCGAACGTCGGCGAAGATCGGCTTCGTGCCGCGCAGCGTGAACGCCAGCACGGTCGTCACGAACGCGAACGACGGGACGATCACTTCGTCCTCGGGCCCGCAGTTCGTCAGGAACGCGCTCATTTCGAGCGCGTGTGTGCAACTCGTCGTCAAAAGCGCCTTGTGGGCGCCCAGCGACTGCTCGAGCAGGCGGTGGCAGGACTTCGTGAAGTGTCCGTCGCCCGAGATGTGTCCGCGCTCGATCGCCTCTGCGATGTAGCGGCCCTCGTCCCCGGCGAAAGAAGGTTTGTTGAACGGGATCCGGTACTGCTTCATGGGCGGGCTTCGTCGAGCCACAGATGGTGCCACGTCTGCACACGCTGCGTGCGGAAACCCTGGCCCTGGTACAGGCGCTGCGCGGCGAGGTTGCGACCTTGCGTGACGACCGTGGCATTCCGGGCGCCGCGCCGGCGCAAGTCCTCGAGCGTCGCGGCGACGAGCTTGGCCCCGAGACCGTGACCCTGTGCGCGCGGGTCGACCGCGACAAGGCCGATCTCGCCGCGCGCGTCCTCGCGCACGTGGCCGGTCGTGTAGCCGCTCACGAGTCCGTCGATCTCCGCGACCTGCACCGTGTCCGCCCAGCCGCTGCAGCTGCGCTCGATCCACGTGGCGAACATCTCGTCGCACAGAAGTTTTGGGAACCGGCCATCCGAGTAGAAGCGCGAGGAACCATGGCTCGCGGCGGCGAGCTGGCGCAGCGCCGGGATGTCGCTCTCACGCGCGGCGCGGATCGCGGATTCCGAGTGCGGAACTTCCGGGACCGGTAGTCCGCGCTCGAACGTCATGCGCACGTCGACGAGCCGCGCTTCGACCGATTCGAGCGCCTGGATCGCGGCCGTGTTCCCGAGGTCGCTCAGCGCGTAGATGCACTCGACACCCTGTGCGCTGGCCGCCGCGATCACGCCGGTGATGTCCTCGCGATCGCGCGGTTCGCCGACGACCGTGGCGATCCTGCGCCCGAAGAACAGGCTGTCCCAGTCGAGCACACGCAGCGTGGGCGCGGAGCTCGTCATCTCGCCTCTCGTTCCGACGCCGATCCGCGTACCGCGTACGTCGGCCGATCCATCATCCGAAAGTGCATGCGCGCGAGGTACTCGCCCAAGACGCCCAGCGCGAAGAGCTGCGCACCCGAGAACAGCGCGACCATCGACGCCAGGAACGTGAAGCCCTCGACCGGGCTGCCGTGCACGATCTTGGTCCACAGCACGTACACGAGGATCGCGACGCCGAGCAGCGTGCACACGAAGCCCACGATGCTGGCGAGCTGAAGCGGTGCAGTGCTGAAGCCCGTCACCATGTTCAGCGCGTGCGTCATCAGCTTGCGCAGCGTGTAGTTCGACTGCCCGATGGTGCGCGGGTCGTGGCGCACGACGACGGACGAGAATCGCGTGGTGCCCCACGTCAGCAACACGTCGATCGAGACGTACTGATTGCGGTAGTCGACGAACGCGTCGCGAACGTCGGTCCGAAACGCGCGGAACGCGCTCAGACGGCGCGCGGTCGCGGCACCCATCGACTTCTGCAGGGCCAGCTTGGTGACCTGCGACGCGAGATCGCGGAACAGGCCGTGGCTCTCCTGCGCGGGCGTCCCGTACACGACGTCGAAGCCGCGCGCGAGCTCGGCCAAGAGCTTCGGGATCTCCTCGGGCGGATGCTGCAGGTCGTCGTCCAGCGTGACGACGTGACCGTGGCGCGCCGCGCGGATCCCGCACAAGAGCGCGTTGTGCTGCCCGTAGTTGCGCATCAGATCGAAGCCCTGAATCCAAGGCTTCTGCGCCGCGAGGTCGGCGACGACCGTCCAACTGCCGTCGCGGCTGCCGTCGTTGACGAGGATCAGCTCGAAATCGGTAGCGATCGCGCGCAGGACCGGTTCGAGGCGCTCGACGAGCGGGCGCAGGGAGCCCTCGCTGTTGTAGACCGGCACGACGACCGACAACGAGAGGACTCTGGGTTCCATGCCGGACGACGCGAGCTTCGGATCCTAACGCCTCCCGGCGCGGGCGGCCAAGGCGATCAGCGGTACGGCGGTACGGTGCCTGCGGTACGGTGCCTGGAACGACCCCGACCCATTCGCCCGCGGTACGGTGCCTGGAACGACCCCGACACATTCGCCCGGACGGTGCCGATGCGCTGTTCGGTTCGGCGCGAATGTGTCGGGGTCGTTCCAGGCACCGTACCGCGGGCGAATGTGTCGGGGTCGTTCCAGGCACCGTACCAGGCACCGTACCGGTACCGCCGCAGGCACCGTACCGCGCGGCGGACGCGGCCGTGCCGCTGGAGGCGTCCTGGTCGGATCAGCGCCGCACGCGCAACACAGCGGCGTCCGCGGAGCTCCAGACCGTGTCCATCCGGGTGATGAGCCAGGGGGCGATGCTCTTGTCCGCGGCGATGCGCGGCGAGAGCGCGACGGCGTCGATCCGATGCCGCTCGATCGTCTGCAGCGCTCCTTCGGGGCCGCCGGCGCGGCGCGCGGCGAAGAAGAGGCTCCACACCGGTCGGTCGAGGAAGACAGCGAGGTGCCAGCCGATCTGGCTCGCGACGCGCTGGTCCGGCGGGACCACGGCGCGAACTTCGGCCGCGTAGCGTTCGTAGAACGCGTGCTCGGCCTCGATGCGGTCCCAGCCGGCGCGCGGGCGGAAATCGAGGAACGGCAGCGCCGCCAGCGCGATCGCGACGATCGCGGTCGCGACGAGCGCACCGAGCCGCGCGCGCACGACGACGAGCAGTCCCTCGGCTGCGGCGGGCAGGATGACGAGCCACAGCGGCAGGGCGAGCCTGTCGCGGAAGCCGAAGTAGATGAGCAGCACACCGAGGAACGCCGCAGCGAAGAGCTCCGCGCTCTCGCGGCGACGCCAGCACGTGATCGCGGCGAGGGCGACGAGCAGGACGCCGACCGCGACCGTGGTCGATTCGTTCGCGCTCGAGCCCATCCGCGCGCCGAGCAGCGCGAGCACGGTCTCCGCGCGTTCAGGGATGCGCTCGGCGATGGAGGAAAGCTCGCGCGCCGGCGAACTCGGGTCGCCGCCGTCCACGTGCCACATCGCGGTCGAGTACGAGTAGAGGAAGTTCTGGTCGACCGGCGGTGTCGGATGGTCGAGCGCGCAGCGCACGTCCCACGGGATCTTGGCCGCGAATGCGGCCAGCGTGACCGGCGCGAGTTGCACGAGCGCGAAGCGAACCCACGCGCCTGCGTCGCGCGGACGCGCGCTCGTCCACGCCCTCCAGGTGCGCGCGACGACGATCGCCGGGACGAGCAGGATCGTGACGCTGCGCACGTAGGTGGAGAGTCCGATCGAGAGTCCGAGGACGAGATCGCGCCTCGACGACGGTCGCGCATCCGCCCAGCGTTCGAGCGCGAGGCACGCGAAGAGCAGCGCCGCGCCCGGCACGTCCGACATCGCTTGGTTGCACAGCGTCTGGAAAGGCGTCGAGAACCACACGGCCAGCGCCACGAGCGCCGCCAGCACCGCGCCGATGCGGCGTCGCGCGTGCACGTAGAGGAACGCGACGCAAGCGACGCCCGACAGCGACACGGCCAGGTTGACCGCCTGCCAGTCCGCGCCGCGCCAGGCGAAGATCGCCGCGAGCAGCACGGACATGCCCGGCGGACGAACCGTGAACGGCTCGCCCAGGTAGCTGTAGCCCTCGCCCGCGAGCAGCGCGCGCGCGCTGGCGACGTAGATCGCCGCGTCGTTCGTCTCGTCGCCCGCTTGGTACCAGCCGTGCACGAGCCAAGGCAGGCTCGCGAGCGCGACGAACACCACGATCGCGAGCGCGAACGACGCGCGCCGGTCCCACGGGATCGCGCTGGACGACGAGGCGGACGGCGGGCCCGTCGGCGACGCGCGCGCGCTCAATGGCCGTCGCCGTCCCCGTCGGTGTAGCCGAGGTCGTTCAGACCGCGCTTCGTCGCGGGATCGAGGTCGGGCCGCACCGACTTCGAGTGCGGGCGCGGATCGGCTTCCATGAAGCGGGTGTAGCGCGCGTGGAGGTCCGCGAGCACGTCGGGGTGTTTGGCGGCGAGGTCGTGCCGCTCGCCCGGATCGCTCGCGAGGTCGTAGAGCTGCGGCGGATGGGCCTTGAAGAGCACCACGCGCCAGCGGCCGTCCGTCACCGCGAGGCTGCGGTCGGGGTGCTGGATCGAGCCCAGGAACTGCGGCATCACCCGCTCTTCCGGCACGGAAGCCCCGAGCCACGAATGGCCGCGATTCGTCGGCGCTTCCAGGCCCAGCGCCTCGACGACCGTGGGCCAGAAGTCCACGTGCCCGACGAGACCAGCGACGCGCTTCGCCCCCTTCTGCGGCGGATTCGACGAGTCGCGCAGCGCCTTCGGATAGCGGACGACGAGCGGCACCTGGACGAGCTCACGCTGGACGGTCTCGCCGTGGCAGAACCAGTATTCGTGCTCGCCGAGCGACTCGCCGTGGTCGGCGGTGAACACCAGCAGCGCGTCGTCGAGCATCGCGCGCTGGCGCAGCCCGTCGAGCAGCCGTCCGACGTGCTCGTCGAAGAAGTGGATCTCGGCGTCGTAGCGATCTTCGTACGGCCGCGGCGTCGCAAGACCTTCGAGGACCTGGTACTTCGGGATCTGGTAGTGGCCGCTGTTGCTGGTGCCGAAGGGCAACGGATTTTGAGCGACGGCCGGGCGCTCGAACGACCGCAAGGTCTCGGCCGGCGGGGTGTAGGGGCCGTGCGGATCCTGGTAGTGCACCCACAAGAAGAAGGGCTCGTCCTCGGTCCTCTGTCCGAGCCAGTTCAAGACCGCGTCCGTGCACACGTCGGCGGTGCGCTCGAGGAGGTTGCGGTTCTTCTCCTTCGAGTTCATGTCGTCGTCGTAGTGGTCGAAACCCTGCTGAACTCCGACGTTTCCCTCGCTCACGGGCGGACGGCGCAGCACGCCGTTCGACACGAACGCGGCGGTCGCGATGCCGGCTTGCTGCACGACCTCGGCGATCGACAGGACTTCCTCGGAGATCACATCGCGATTCGAGGGGCCGGCGCCGATCTCGTCCGGGAAACGTCCGCACAAAAGCGCCGACAGCGCGGGCCCGGTGAGCGGGGCCGCCGACCAAGCGTTGTCGAACACGGTCGACTCGGCCGCCAGCCTGTCGAGGTTGGGGCTGACGGGCCGCGGATGGCCCATGAATCCCAGGCGATCCGCGCGCAGGGTGTCGCACGTGATCAGGATGACGCGCCGCGCGGGCGTGTTCGAAGCGGGGTCACTGCAGGCCGCCAGCAGGGAGGCCGCGAGGCACGATGAGAAGGCGCGCAACATCACCCCGTCGAGTGTATCCGCGCAGGTCGAAGGGCCGCGAGAGCTTCACCGCGCTTGTCCCGGCTGCCCGGTCACCCGAGAATCCGGCCGTGAGTTCCCCTGGACGTGTGATCGTCGTGATGCCGGCCTACAACGCGGCGAACACGCTGGAGCGCTGCTGGAGCGACATCCCGAAGGAGTACGTGGCCGAAGTGATCGTCGTCGACGACCAGTCGAAGGACGATACGGAGAAGATCGCGCGCCGTCTGCCCGTCACCTACATCCGGCACGAGCGCAACACGGGCTACGGCGGGAACCAGAAGACCTGCTACGACACGGCGCGCGCGCACGGCGCCGATTACGTGGTGATGATCCACGCGGATTACCAGTACGACGCGCGCATGATCCCGACCGCCATCGAGGTCATCCGTCACGGAATCTGCGACGTCGTGCTCGGCAATCGGATCCGCACGCGTCACGAGGCGCTGGCCGGTGGCATGCCGAAGTCGAAGTACTTGGCCAACCGCGGTCTGACGATGATCGAGAACGTGCTCAGCGGCCAGAACCTGGGCGAGTGGCACTCGGGCTTCCGCGCGTATTCGCGGCGCGTGCTCGACACGATTCCCTACCGGAAGAACAGCGACAACTTCGTCTTCGACAGCCAGTTCCTCGTGCAGTGCGTGCACCACGGGTTCAAGCTCGGCGACGTGCCCGTGCCGGTGCGCTACTTCGACGAGGCCAGCTCGATCGACCTGCGCAACTCGACGATCTACGCCTGCAAGACGCTGTGGACGTTCGCGCAGTGGAAGGCGCACCGTTTCGGAATACGGCGAAACGAGCTGTTCGAGGGGCACCCCGGGTAGCGCGGCGCGTTCTGGCGCGCGGCGAAACTCGAGCGATCTCCGCGCGGGGAGCGCGGACCGATAGACTCGTCCGCCCGATGCCCTCGATCCACGATCTCGATGTCCAGTTCGACGCCGCTCAGCGCAAGCGCGGCGCGGAGTACTTCGAGGAAGGGCGCGTCGACGTGGTCAGTTTCTCTCCTGTGCGTGTCGCGGCTCTCGTGCGTGGCATGGAGGTGTATCCGGTCCACCTGAAGCTCGAGCAGCCGGGCTGGACGATGACTTGCGCATGCCCGGCATTCGGACGCGATTTCGCCTGCAAGCACGCGTGGGCCGTGCTGTTGGCCACGCGCGAAGCGTTCGGCGACGCTGTGGAATCCGTCCCCGTGCGCGCCGACGCCGCCGAGCGCGTGCAGCTCCGCGACCTCGAGCGGCAATTGCAGGCGCTCGAGTCCGACGCGGAGGACGCGCACGCCGAGATCGAGCTCGAGAGCTCGATCGAGGTGCGCTACGTGCTCTATGCGTTCGCGCGTGGTCCCGAGGAGTGGTCGGTCCTCGGATTCCAGATGGGCAAGCGCGCGTCCAATCGCCGCACGAAATTCCGCGACAAGGTTCCGTCGCCGCACGACCAGGAGTCGCTCGCGGTCGAGGACCAGCGCATCTTGGCGATGCTGCCGGCGTCGGGTTGGTCGTGGCGCACGGTCGAATCGGGACCGGGCAGCCGCGAGATCCCGAAGGTCCTCGAAGCGCCCGTGCTCGAGCTCGCGGCCCGCACGGGCCGACTCTTCCTGGGCGAGGAGCGGAACGTGGGCACGCAGCCCGTCCTCTTCGATCCAGGTCCGCCGTGGGGGCTCGCGCTGTCGCTCAAGCGCGATGGCAACCAGGTCGTGCTCGCCGGGCATCTCGTGCGCGGCGAAGAGCGCCTCGATCTCGCGCGTTGTCAGCGCGTGCTCGCGGGCGGCGTCGTCGTCGCGGGGAACCGGTTGGCTCTCGCCGACTGGCGCGGCGCGTGGGCTTGGGTGCCGACGCTGCGGCGCGCGGGGGAGATCCGCGCGCCGTCGGATCAAGTGCACCGGTTGCTCTCGGCGCTGCGCACCGTGCCCGGCGATCCGTCGGTCGATGCGCGGGAATTCGTGGAAGACTTGCCCCGGATCGCCAGCGGCGTCGTGCAGGTCGAAGCGGCCTGGAATCCGAACGCCACGTTGCCGGCGCGGCTCCTCTACCAATACGGCGGCCATCGCTGTCGCACGGAGGATTCGTCGCGATCCAGTTGGATCCAGCGCGGTGACCGCTTGCTGCACCTCGAGCGCGACCAAGCGCACGAGGCAGCGCTCGAGGCCGAGTTCCGTGCCGCCGGCGGAATGGACGGTCCGGTCGGTGCCGCGCCGGGCTCGTTCGCGATCCCGATCGAAGTGCTGCCCGCGCTCGTCCGCGAGCTGACGGCGAACGGCTGGATCGTCGAAGCCGACGGCGCGCGTCTGCGCGTGGCGGGGAAGGCGCGCGCCGGCGTCGCGTCCGGCATCGACTGGTTCGACCTGGACGCGTCGGTCGACTTCGACGGCGTGTCGCCCGATCTGCCCGAGCTCCTGCGCGCGGCGCGCGATCGATCGAGCCTCGTGCGCTTGTCCGACGGCACCGTCGGTCTCCTGCCCGAGGATTGGCTGAATCGCTGGCGCATCGCCTCGTCACTGGGGCAGGCGCACGGGGGCAAGCTGCGCATCGCGGCGTCGCAGGCCTGGCTGCTCGATGCGTGGATCACCGAGAGCGAAGGCGCGATCGACGTGGACGCGGCGTTCACGCGGATCCGCGAGAACCTGCGGCGTTGCGCCGAGCCTCACGAGCGCGCGGAACCCGCTGGATTCCAGGGAGAATTGCGCCCGTACCAGCGCGAAGGCCTGGGCTGGATGCACTTCCTCGCGGAGGCGTCCGTCGGCGGGATCCTGGCCGACGACATGGGGCTCGGAAAGACCGTGCAAGTGCTCGCGCTGCTGCTCGAGCGCCGCGCGAAGGCGCGCGGACCGGCGCTCGTCGTCGCGCCGCTGACGGTGCTCTTCAACTGGGAGCGCGAGGCGCAGCGCTTCACGCCCGGACTCACGTGCGTCCTGCACCACGGATCGCAGCGTGCGAAGAAGGCTGCGCGCATCGAGGACGCGGACATCGTCGTCACGAGCTACGGCACGCTGCGCATGGACGTCGGGCTCCTCAAGGAGATCCAGTTCGACTGCACCGTGCTCGACGAAGCGCAGACGATCAAGAACGACAAGAGCCAGTCGGCCAAGGCCGCGCGGCTCTTGAAGGGCGACCTGCGGCTCGCGTTGAGCGGGACGCCCGTCGAGAACCACCTGGGCGAGCTCGTCTCGATCCTGCGCTACACGAATCCGGAGCTCGTCGAGGGCAGCAAGGCACTGCGCGACGTGTTGAGCGGTCCGCGCGGCGACACCGCGACGGCGCGGCTCGTGGCGCGCGCGGTGCGGCCGTTCCTCCTGCGGCGCACGAAGGAACAAGTGGCGCGCGACCTGCCGCCGAAAACCGAACAGATCGTGACCGTCGAGCTCGAGGGCGCCGAGCGACGCGCCTACGACGAGCTGCGCACGCACATCGCGGCGGACATCCTGCAGATGGAGGAGCAGCTCGGCCTCGAGAAGATGGGCCTCCACGTGCTCGAGGCGTTGCTGCGTCTGCGTCAAGCCGCGTGTCACCCCGGCCTGATCGACCCGACGCGCGCGGGCGAGAGCTCGGCGAAGCTCGAGACGCTGCTCGACCGCCTCGACGAGGTCATCGAGAGCGGACACAAGGCGCTGGTCTTCTCGCAGTTCACGTCGTTCCTCGCGATCGTGCGCGCGCGGCTGGATGCGCGCGGCATCCGTTACGAGTACCTCGACGGGCAGACGAAGAAGCGCGAGGAGCGCGTCAAGGCTTTCCAGGAGAACAGCGGGCCGCCGCTCTTCCTGGTGAGCCTCAAGGCCGGCGGCGCGGGGCTCAACCTGACCGCGGCGGACTACGTGTTCCTGCTCGATCCGTGGTGGAACCCGGCCGTCGAAGCGCAGGCGATCGACCGCACGCACAGGATCGGTCAGACCCGCCCGGTCACCGCCTACCGATTGATCGCACGCGGCACGATCGAGGACAAAGTGTGCGAGCTGCAAGAGCGCAAACGCGAGCTCGCGAACGCGCTGTTCGAGGAAGCCGGGACTTCGCTGCGCGATCTGTCGCGCGCCGATCTTGCGTGGCTGCTCGCCTGACCCGCCGTGAGGCATAAGCCCTGACCCGCCGTGAGGCATAAGCCCTGACCGGCCGTGAGGCATAAGCCCTGACCGGCCGTGAGGCAAAAGCCCTGACCGGCCGTGAGGCAAAAGCCCTGACCCGCCGTGAGGCATCCGCCTGACCCGCCGCGTGGCATCGAAACCTGCGGCCGTTCACGTGCTGATCCCGCCCATCACGCCGAAACCAACCCGGACGCCCGACCGGCTCGAGAGCG
>Ga0105044_10002282_pt1 | contig 26065 bp, 27 predicted proteins | sample MAT01_FD_78092 | JGI IMG/M metagenome (GOLD analysis project Ga0105044, IMG submission 78092) | Freshwater microbial communities from Lake Fryxell liftoff mats and glacier meltwater in Antarctica - MAT-01 | ecosystem: Environmental > Aquatic > Freshwater > Ice > Liftoff microbial mat | place... | reverse complement strand
TTTAGGCAATTCAATTTCCCACTCCTCTCCTGTTTTCGGGTTGGTTCCTTTTTGCAATTCATAGTCCAGCAACTGCACCACCTCAGACCCATTAATTGATTTAGGCGGATTATTGCGATAGCTTTCCATCATCGCTGCTATCTGCTGCTGCCCATCCATTCCTTTTTTAGTAATGGAAATCAAATGCTCTTTATAAAGCCCATACTCCACATACAGGTCAATCATCTTTTCATAGAGAGTCCTGCCTTTTTCTTTTTCATAAGCAGCCATTTCACAAAGCAATGCCACCGCACTGATGCCGTCTTTGTCTCTTATCTTGTCACCGATCATTAATCCAAAACTTTCTTCGCCCCCGATTATATAATTTTCCTTTCCTTCTTTTGCCCGTATCATTTCTGCTATCCATTTAAAACCTGTCAGCACACGGTAGCAGGCCACATTATTTTTTTTAGCAATGCCATCAATCATTGGTGTGGTAACAATGGTTGTTATCACCATATCATTAGCCTGTGCTATCCCTTTTGCTTTCCGGGCTTCCAATAAATAATTAAAAGCAAGTACAGCGGTCTGGTTGCCATTCATCAGCACCCACTTTCCGTTTGAGCCTTTTACTCCAATTGCTATCCTGTCTGCATCAGGGTCTGTACCAGCCAAAATATCTGCATCTAAACTTTCTGCCAGTTTTAATCCATAACTCATTGCCTCACTTTCTTCCGGGTTGGGGTAAGCTACGGTAGGAAAATTTCCATCCGGTTCACTTTGTTCCTTTACGATATGAACATTATCAAAACCAAATTTTTTCAATACTTGTGGCAATAAAGTAATTCCAGTACCATGTATCGGCGTATAAACAATTTTCAGGTCTTTATGCTTCGCAATTACTTCCGGGTACACACTCAGGCTTTTCACCATCTCCATATATTTTTCATCAAGTTCTTTGCCTATTATAGTAATGCCTGCCTGTCCGGTAGACAGGTTTGCTTGGCCACCGCCTGCCTGTCCGGCAGGCAGGCTCCACTTCACATCATCTACCGATGCAATCTTATCCACTTCCTTAATTACATTCTTATCATGCGGGGGAACTAATTGCGAACCATCATCCCAATATGCTTTATAGCCATTGTATTCTTTCGGATTATGCGAAGCAGTTAAAACAACCCCACCCTGGCATTTTAGTTCCCGGATTGCAAATGATAGTTCAGGTGTAGGGCGGAGGGCTTCAAATAAATATACTTTAACTCCATTGGCCGCAAATACATTTGCCGTTGTTTCTGCAAAAAAACGGCTGTTGTTCCGGCTATCATGTGCAATGGCCACACTAATACCCTTCCCCTCCTTCGCTGAAGCTCCGGCGGGCAAAGAAAAACATTGTTTAAGGTAATTGGCATAGCCCTGCGTGGCCATGCCCACCGTGTATTTATTCATCCGGTTGGTACCCACTCCCATCAGGCCACGAAGTCCACCGGTTCCAAACTCCAGGTTCTTGTAAAAAGCATCAGCCAGTTCACTTGGGTTGTCATTTTGTAAACGGGTTATTTCCTCTTTAGTAGCCTGGTCAAAATTCCCGGAAAGCCATGTATCGATTTTTGCTTGTATTGCTGCGTCCATAGTGTTGTTTATTTTTCGGCTCTAAGTTATTGAATTTCATTTTCAATCCGTTTATCTGTGATAAACGTAAATTTGTTGTTTATGAGGTCATCGCCTGTACTACTATCATCGTCCCTTGTGTCACACCTTTCAAGGTTCTGTTCGCTGCTGGGCATATTGGCCATTTTCTTATTTTTTCCCGCAAACCTTTTTGCTCAAAATGACAGCAATGCAGTAAGTCATATTGATTTTGGGAAAAATATTGACAATCCTGTAAGCCTGACTAAATTTTTTAACAAATTTTCCAATGACTCCAATTATTATAAGCTCACCCCTGAACAAAAGAAAAAACGTACCTGGCTGGTAGCCGGTGGCAATGTAGTTGGTTACGGTGCTACTATGGTCGGTTTATATTCTGCCTGGTATAAACAGTATCCGCAAACTGGTTTTCATAGTTTCAACGACTGGCCCGAATGGAAACAGGTAGATAAGGTAGGGCATTTTTACAGTGCCTATATAGAGAGCCGCGGCAGTATGGAAATGTGGCGATGGACAGGTATAGACCGGAAAAAAAGAATCTGGATTGGCGGCATGAGTGGTGCTTTTTATCAAACGGTAATTGAAGTTCTCGATGGCTTTAGCGAAGGTTGGGGATGGAGCTGGGCCGATTTTGGTTCAAACATTCTCGGCAGCAGTGCGTTGGTGGCGCAGGAATTTGCCTGGAATGAACAACGTATTAAATTCAAATTTTCTTTCCATAATAAATTCTATAACGATGCAGAGTTAAACAACCGCACCGATAAACTCTTTGGCACCTCCACCACACAACGTTTTATAAAAGATTATAACGGCCAAACTTACTGGGCCAGTGCCAACCTGAAATCATTTTTTCCAACATCAAATCTGCCTCCCTGGTTGTCTTTATCGGTTGGCTATGGAGCGGAGGGATTATTTGGCGGCACCAAAAATGTGGCGGAAGATGAGAATGGCAATATCATATTTAACCGGACTGATATAAAAAGATACCGGCAATGGTATTTAGCACCAGATATTGATCTCAGCCAAATAAAAACGAACAGCAAAGCCCTGAAATTTTTCCTTACTTTTTTAAGTGCTTTTAAATTTCCGGCACCTGCCCTTGAGTTTTCCAATGGAAAATTGAAGGCGCATGCTATTTATTTTTAGCCACGAATAGCACTAATTTCACTAATTAGGTTACTTATTTCTGATCCTGTTTATCCGGGCAAATTTCACCCCGTCTGTTTTTAATTAAATTGTATTTATTCGTTGTATTAGTGTAATTCGTGGCGACTGTGCCGTAAATTAGCGGTCGTAATCAGCCACTATGCAACTTCTCCAACAAATCCTGTTTATTCTTATAAGTGCTGTCTCCGTCTGGTTTTTTACTAAAAAAGTAAAAGAGATCAGCCGCAATATAAAATTGGGCCGGGACGAAGACATCAGCGATAACAAACCACAGCGATGGAAAAATTTATTCCTCTTAGCATTTGGGCAAAAGAAAATGTTCCGCAATCCTACCGTAGCTGTAATGCACTTTTTTGTTTACGCTGGTTTTATCATCATCAATATTGAAGTGCTGGAGATTGTACTGGATGGAATTTTTGGCACTCATCGCATGTTTGCCCCGGTACTGGGTGGTTTCTATACTTTTCTGATCAATAGTTTTGAGGTGCTGGCACTGCTTGTACTGGTAGCAGTTATCATTTTCCTCATCCGCAGAAACATAATTAAACTAAAACGATTTGTAAGCAAAGACCTCGACGGCTGGCCAAGAAGCGATGCCAACTATATACTTATCATCGAAGTTGTTTTAATGTCGTTGTTTCTTTTTCTGAATGCCAGTGATACTTTATTACAAGTAAGAGGTGTTGAACATTATGCGGCACATCCAACAGGTAACTTTATTTTATCACAATACCTGCATCCTGTTTTAAATGGACTAGGAAATGACGGATTGCAAATACTTGAAAGGGGTTGTTGGTGGCTGCACATAGTTGGTATCTTTGCTTTCCTCAACTATCTCCCCTACTCCAAGCATTTGCATATTGTACTGGCATTTCCCAATGCGTACTATGCCCCGCTGGAACCGATGGGAAAGATGGAGAATATGGAATCCATACAAAAAGAAGTATTGTATGCTATGCAGCCCGAATTGATTCCTGCGGGTGAACAAGCTACGCCGCAAAAATTCGGTGCTAAAGATATTAGCGACCTTAGTTGGAAGAATTTAATGGATGCTTATAGTTGCACCGAGTGTGGCCGATGTTCGGCGGCCTGCCCTGCCACTCAAACCGGCAAACTGCTTTCTCCAAGAAAAATAATGATGGATACCCGTGACAGGATGGAAGAAGTGGGGAAAAACATCAACAAGAATGGAGAATATAAAGACGATGGCAAAAGCCTGTTGCATGATTATATTTTGGTAGAAGAACTCCGTGCCTGCACCACTTGTAATGCCTGTGTGCAGGAATGTCCTGTCAGCATCAGTCCTCTTGATATTATTCTTGAATTACGTCGTTACCTTGTAATGGAAGAAAGTAACTCACCTCAGGAATGGGCTGGCATGTTCAGTAATGTAGAGAATAATTTTGCTCCGTGGAAGTTTAGTCCGGATGAAAGAGATAAGTGGGTGGAAGAAATGAAATAACCAATATATTAAAAGATGAAACTTGATTCCTTCCCCTTCCAAACTCTCAACTGGTCTTCCATTCCCAAAGAAGAACACAAAGGTGAAACCGGCATGGCCTGGTGGCAAGTGAAAAAAGTGAATGATATACGGGTACGGATGGTAGAATATTCTCCTGGCTATAAAGCCGACCATTGGTGCAGCAAAGGCCACATCATACTTTGTCTCGAAGGAGAACTGGATTCTGAACTGGAAGACGGCCGTATACTGAAACTCAGTAAAGGCATGTGCTATTTTGTAGGCGATAATGATGAAGCACACCGCAGCACTACAGCCACTGGCTGTAAATTATTTATCGTAGATTGAGAAGAACAAGAAAAGTATTTTCCGCCCGTATGAGATATCTTTTCGTCATATTCTTCTCTTTAATCCTGTTTGCAATTGGCAACAGCCAAAATAAATCTTACCCCTTCTATCAACTTTACCAACTTGACTCTATCGGACAGAGCAATTCCATTGGCCGTCATTTCGGTTCCCTTTACTTTAGTTTTCTTCAGTTGGTGGAAAAAGAGCTGGAAAGTGCAGACACTGCAACGCAACGTTTACTCAGGCATTTTGAAACCATATTTGCCCAGTTCTATATTGATGCCTGCATAGCTTACGATCAACATGAACAAATTGCTTTACCGGCCTGGAGGGCTTATTTTAGCGATACCACCTTACATTTTTTTCAATATTATTTATTGGGTGCCAATGCACACCTTAACGGAGGTCTTGCAGAAGCTATAGCTGGCAGCTACACGGCGGCAGAATGGATACAGTTGAAAAAGAAATATGTGCTTTTTAATAAATGCCTGAATGAAACTTTTAAAAAAGTGTATAAAGAAACTGTAACGAACAGCAAACGGGCCAGGTGGCTTTCTATTCTTACTCTTGGCCTCGACAAGCCATTGGGCCAATATTATTTATACAAATGGCGGAAACGTCAAATGCGGTTGACAGAATATTTCTACAACGGATCTGCAGATTATAAAATACAATTGAATAAAATAAACAGGAAAAAAGAAAAGATTGACCGTCTGGTGTTTACACAATTCTAAGCGATGATTTTAGTCTTTTTTTTCTTTGTCTTCAGGTGTTATTTTTTCAAGGCCTTCCTCGATCTTTTCCATTTGCTCTTCAATTTTTTCTGTCATTTCTTCAGGATGTTCCAGTTTATCCACAGCTCCTTTATGGGTCCACATCTTCCATGCCTGTATCAATGCTGTTAATGCAAAGATTCCACCGATGATCCAGTTGAGAATATACTGGTTGTTGTTGATCTTATTTGCAATCAATAACCCGCCGAAAATAAAAATACAATTGCCAATAAAAGTGCCGATGCCAATTCCAATTATATAAGAATTGTAATGATCGTTTCTTGGTAGCAATACCTTTTTAGTGAATAAAACAGTGCTCCATCCAAACCAGAATGGTATCTGAACCGGGTTAACAGCACACATCAACATTCCAAGAACAAACTTTGGTAACGGATTGTCCAATACAAAATTCTTTTCTACTTTAGGATGCAGGGCTGAATAAAAACTGGCCACTGCCAATCCCACTACAATTATCAGTGTTACCCATTCCAATGCTTTTAATACTTTATCCTGTTTTCTTATCCAGTCCATAGCGACCAGAGAAATGCGGACATAGATAATTTCTATTAATAAAGAACCCAGGGAAAAAAGCATGGCTGCTGTAACGCCATCGGACACTGATATCTGCATGGCTGCAATATTCAGTGTGCCTAAAGGCAACGAACCAATAAAACTCACCAGCATTCCGGTAAGAAAAATTTTCAACAGAGGGTGCATAAAACGAAAATAAGAAGTAATAATTAAGTAACAATCACCAGTTCTTTTAGCTTTTTTATATCTGGTATCGTAATTTTCTTTCTCGTTATTTTCACTAAACCTTCCTCTTCTAATTGATTGACAAAAGTGGTAACCGTTTGCCTGGCACTACCAATCAGTTTAGCTACATCATCATGTGTAAGAAAATTATCAAATGAAAATGAAACTGTACTTCCATCATAGCCCTCCATCATGGCGAGGTGGTAATAGAAAGCCAGCAACCGGGAACGAACATCTTTGTTCACCATGCTTATCAACCTAAACTCTGCACGGCGAAGTTTCTCTCCTACCTGTTTGCTGTATTTAATGGCCAGCCCCGGTTTTTTTGTCAATAGCTTTTCAAAATCTTCGATGGTAAATGCACAAAGGGTGACATTTCCTTTATAGGCTCTTGCAAACTCTCCATTCAGGTTAGTTCTTTCCAATGCAAACTGACCGAATATCTCTCCTTCTTTAATTATCTCTTTGATAATTTCGTTACCCTCCTCATCTATAAAGCCAATTTTGATATATCCATCTTTTACAAAATAAAGTTTATTGAGGTGATGTGAATCGAAGTAGATATAATCACCTTTTTTCGCTTCTATAAATTGGTGGGGAACATTTAATTCTTCATATTCCTGATCGTCGAGATGGCACCAGAGATTATAATTACGGAGCAAGAGGAATTTTTCGTCAGCACTCATACGCTAAATTAGTGAAACCTTAATCATACTTTTCCAGCATCTTAAAATGCTTCTTCGCATCGGCCAGATATTTTCTACCCCGCTGAAAAGACCAGTAAGGAGTGCCGTTTTTGTGATTATACCGGCTTATTTTATACAACACTTTCCAGTGATGCAGAATAACCCCGTAAGCCTTCCAGATACTCATGCCACAATCGTAGATATGATTAGGTTCCGCCCCGCAGCCATTAAATTCCAGGATAGAAAAATTTTTACCTTGCTTCAGATCTTCAATCGAAGTTGTTTTAATATCGTAGCGGCCATAATAAAACTTGTCTGTATAGTGACTCAGGTCGTCAAATACTTTATGCAGGTCTTCGTCTATTTCGTTATGAAGATTAGTAAAATGTGCTCCCCTGTTGTGGTTGCCCGCATACGACAGATAAAACGTTTCTCCGTCAGGAATTACTCTTTCAAAACGATGCCCATGCCGGTGTTCCATTTCTTCGATCCTGAATTTTGCACGGGGATGATCCGCTACCAATTCCCGCAGGGTTGACTTACCATTGCCTTTTACCTGTAATAATTCTTTATCAATAAAACCACTGACTACTCCTTTTTGCTCCCAGGGAAACCGGTAATAAAAAACGCTGACCTCAACAGGCAGTTCTATTAAATCCTGAACAATGTATTCTACCGGGATTCTTTCATGATATTTAATCAATTGTTCGTCGTTATCAATTTTCCGAAACAATATTCCCTTCATACCCACATCAGGCTTTACAATAAAGGGAAATGAAAACCCCGCATCAGCAATTTTCTTTTTTACTTCTTCAAAAGACCAGTCATGCATGATGTAAGTAGTGCGGGGATATGAATGCGGGGGCAACTGGTCATACATCTCCTTTTTACCCTCTCCTTCAAAACCACCAAATGTAATAGTAGGATTAGAGGAGCTGAAATACCAGAACGACCAGCTACGCAGGCAATACCACAGCCATACCGGCCCGATAGGGAAATAAAGGACATAAAAATTCCACAGCTCCCAGTTTATCAGTTTTTGAAAAAATTTCTTCATGCAGTATTAAAAACAAAATAAAGCAAAGAAAATCATACTGCCATGAATTGTCTTTTTGATTTAGATTTGAATAAATTTTTTTACATGCAGGTTCCAACCGTAGCTGAAATGTTTGCCAGTGGCCAAAGCCCGGAAGTTTTATTTTGGGTGGGCTGCGCCGGAAGTTTTGATCAACGGGCACAAAAAATCACCAAAGCATTTGTCACCATTCTTGATAAAGCAGGTATCAACTATGCCATTCTTGGCAAGGAAGAAATGTGTACCGGTGATCCTGTTCGGCGGGCTGGTAATGAGTTTATGTTTCAAATGATGGCTTACCAGAATATCCAGATGCTGAATAACTATGGTATTAAAAAAATTGTAACCGCCTGTCCACATTGCTTCAATACATTAAAAAATGAATACCCGGAGTTAGGAGGCAACTATGAAGTCATGCATCACACCAGTTTTATACAAGGACTGATTGATGAAGGAAAGATAATAATGAAAGAAGGTGGCGAATTCAAAGGCAAAAAAATTACTTACCACGATAGTTGCTACCTCGGCCGGTCCAACAACATTTACGAAGCCCCCCGCAAAGTGCTGGAAGCTTTGGATGCGGAATTAGTAGAAATGAAACGTTGTAAAAGCAATGGCTTATGTTGCGGAGCCGGGGGTGCACAAATGTTTAAAGAGGAGGAAAAAGGAATTACCAGGGTAAATATTGAACGCAGCCATGAAGCTATTGGAACCGGGGCATCGGTTATTGCTGCTGCCTGCCCTTTCTGCAATACGATGATGACGGATGGAGTAAAGCTGGCCGAAAAAGAAGACAGTGTAAAAGTGATGGATGTAGCAGAGTTGATAGCCGCCAGTTTGGATTAACTTTGCTGTATGACATTTGAATACAAACATCTGCTGGATAATAATTTTCACCCCGGCTCAAGGGTATGGGTTTATCAGTGCAAACGGGTTTTTACGTTGAGTGAAGCTTTTGAAATTGAAGACCTGCTGAAAGAATTTACTACACAGTGGAAAAGCCACGGCACGCCGGTAAAAGGGGAAGCACATTTGTTTTTTGGCCAGTTTATTGTTTTGCTGGCCGATGAATCCGCCTTCGGCGGAGTAAGCGGATGCAGTACCGATAGTTCAGTACGACTGATAAAAGATATTGAACAGCGGTTTGCCGTAAATATGTTTGACAGAACTACTTTGGCTTTTATAATCAAGGATAAATCTGATACCGACCAGATTCAGTTACTGCCTCTATCCCAATTGCAATATGCTGTTGAAAATGGATTTATCAATGCAGATACCTTGTACTTTAATAACCTGGTTCAAACGAAACAGGAATTAGAAAACAAATGGATTGTGCCAGTGAGGGATTGCTGGCTGGCCGCTAAAATCAAATTAAACTCAGAAGCGTAGTTTATTTTTTGGGAATCACTTTCGGTGAAAGCTTCTTCGGTGCTTTTATAAAATTATATCCAAGGCTTAAGCGAAAATTCCTTGTTTGTGCAGTACTGAAACTTTGCAGGTTAAAATTAGTGCCATAAGTAAAGCTCCGGTTTCTCTGTACAAACGGGTCGATGACATTGAGTGTTACTGTTAGTTTCTTTTTGAAAAACTTTCGTTGCATACCGGCATTCATACTCCAGCTCCAACGGGCATAACCCTGAGGGTTGGCAAAACGGTTAAAGTTGAAACCACCGGTGAAATTCAAAATGTCTTTAGGTGTAAAAACAGTATTGATATTGGAAGTAACCGAACCGCCATTACGGTATTTTCTTACTGTTTTATCAAATTCGCTGTACTCATTAAAAGTATAGCTGGCACTGAGATTTGTTCTCAGTTTTTTACTAATAGTTACACCGCCCCAGGTACTTATTTCATATTCTTTTCGGCCGCTGATATTTTCCCAGGTTATTTGTGTTTTCCCTTCCGGTAACAATGTTCTAACCTGGGCGAAAATATCTTCAACTATATTATACCCAAGCCCTATGTTGGCAAAATAAAATGGTTTTGTTTTTCCTAACACAAAATCAAAATTATGTGCCGTCGAAGCTTCCAGGTTCTCATTTCCAAAACGAACGTTGTATGGGTCACCAAAATCTACTGTAGGATTCAATTCACCAATACCCGGGCGGCGGATAGTACGGCGATAAGCTACTGTAAGATTTAGTTTGTCTTTCCAGATACGGTTGAGATTAGCGAACGGAAGCCATGTCCAGTAATTATTTTTTGCTTCCCGGTTTTCCTTGTATAACTCAAACATGATAGATGTTTGCTCAGCAGACACACCAGCGGTAATGCTGAAGCTCTCTTTCAATATTTGTCTTACTGAAGCCCGGAGGTTGGTAATCGTTTGGTGAAACTTAAACTCATTACTCAGCAGGTCTGATTTTACAAAGACCCCTTCCGGTTTTTTCTTATAAGTTGCATTTACATCAATATGACTGTTACTACGATTGTAAAATGTACCAAAAGAAAGAGAAGTCTTTTTATTTTTCAATGGCCGGTTATAATCTATTCTTACATTATATCCGTTACTGCTGTTATCACTCAGTTGCTCTTGTGCCGTATCAATACCGTTGGGTGTATGATCAGGATTGAAGAATTGCTGGAAAAAATCCCTGTCAGATTTATTAATAGAGTAATTTCCACCGGCTATTATCTTTAATGACTCTCCCAATACCTTACCTCTCTTCGAATAAGAAAAAGTTGCATTTGGACTATAATTGTCACCATTGCTTAAAATATTCCTTTCACTCAGCCGGTAAATTTTTCCAACCCTGTTGATGTTTGTGTATTCTGTTATACTCTCGTTATCGTAATTGTTCTGATTATACTGCAACACAAAGTTTAGCGACTCCATTTTATTGATGTCATAATCCATGTTTACCCGCAAATTGGGCCGCCATGTTTTATTCAGGTAATTATTCTTTGTATTAAAAAAATTGGAAGAATCAGTATAAAAATTATTCCGTATAGAATAGCCATTGCCTTGTAAACGATTATAATTTGTTCCGGCATTAATGCTCAACGCAAATCCCTGTTTTCGGTAATTGAAACTTCCGTTGATACTTTCTTCTCCTCTTGTGCCTGCAGAAATACTTAACCGCCCACTCTTACCCACTTTTCCTTTTTTGGTAATGATATTGATTACACCGCCTTGTTCATTCGCATACTGAGGCGGGGGATTTGTCATTACTTCAATCTTCTCAATTGAGCTGCCCGGTAACGATTCTAATAAATCCTGTAATTGCTGAAGATTTAATTCAACAGGCTTATCATCTATCAAAATTCTAGGTTCTTTTCCCCTCACTGTTATTTTACCGTTCGGGTCTTTCGAAACCAGTGGTACGTTGGTCAATAAGTCACTGGCATTACTGCCGGCTGCCAGGGCAGATTCACCTGCATTAAATGTAATGTTGCCATCCTTTGATTGTATCAATGGCTTTTCGGCATAAATAATCACTTCATCCAGTTGCTGGTTAACATTAGGCTTCATCACCACATCATTCAGGTTGAAATCAAATCTTTCCTGACGAATATGGATGCTGTCTAACGTCAGGTTCTTCATCCCAACTGCAGAAAGGCGAAGCCTGTAATAGCCAAAAGCAATTTTTTCAAAAAGAAAATTGCCGTTCTTGTCAGTCAGGGTTGAATGTCGCTGGTTAGTATCCTTTAAAGAAGTGAGTACAACGGTTACACCTTCCATTGCTTTTTTACTTTCGTCAAGTACATCACCGGTTAAAATGCCGGGATCATTGCTTTGTGAAAAGGAATGAAAGCCAACGGCCAAAAGGATGATAAAGAGGGTTAGTTTTTTCAAGTCAAAATATAAGACGTAAAGATACCGCCAACCTTGCTAAGAGGTTGACAAAGAACTGGGTGAACGTTTTGTTCAATCGTTTGATATGGTTACTATTTTGCTGCCATCCTGTCACAAATCAGGGTCTTAGCAGTATATTTGCAACCCGTCCCGTTTTATTGCGGGGTACAACAGAACTTATATGCTTGACGTAGTGACAGATAAAGCCGATAGCTATCGGGTACATAATGAAACAAGGCAGGGAGAAGCTTATGCCCCTTTTGCCCATGAACCTAACCAGTTTAAAAAACGGTTTTATATAGAGAGCTATGGCTGTGCCATGAACTTTGCCGACAGTGAGATTGTGGCCTCTATCCTGAATAATGAAGGCTTTGGTGCAACAAAAATTGTAGAAGAAGCCGACCTTATATTTATCAATACCTGCTCCATCCGGGAAAAAGCGGAACTGACCATCCGCAAACGCCTCACAGAATTCAGGCAATTGAAAAAACAAAAAAAAGGAATGTTGGTAGGTGTGTTAGGCTGCATGGCGGAGCGGTTAAAATCAAAATTACTGGAGGAAGAAAAGTTGGTTGACTTAGTTGTCGGGCCAGATGCTTATCGTTCGTTACCGGCATTGGTAAGGGAAGCAGAAGGCGGGCAAAAAGCAGTAAATGTTCTATTGAGCCGGGATGAGACCTATGGCGACATTTCACCGGTAAGATTAAATAGCAATGGGGTAAGTGCTTTTGTAAGCATTATGCGGGGCTGCAACAATATGTGTTCATTCTGTGTTGTTCCTTTTACAAGAGGAAGGGAAAGAAGCCGCAGTGCAGATAGTATTGTTGCAGAATGTACCGATCTTTTTGAAAAGGGATACCGGGAAGTAACGCTGCTGGGACAAAATGTAGATAGTTATTATTTCCTGGACGAAGAAAACGACATCACAGTAACATTCGCCATGCTGCTTGAAAAAGTTGCTCTCGTTTCTCCCCTGCTCCGGGTACGTTTCTCTACTTCGCATCCAAAAGACATTACGGACGATGTGTTGCATACAATTGTTAAGTATGAAAACATCTGCAACTACATTCACCTGCCGGTGCAAAGTGGTTCAACAAGAGTTTTGCAACTGATGAACCGTACGTACACAAGAGAATGGTACATGGGTAAAGTGGACAGGATAAAACAAATCATTCCTGATTGTGGTATAAGCGGAGACATCATAACTGGTTTTTGTACAGAAGAAGAACAAGACCACCAGGATACGCTTAGTATTATGGAATACTCGAAGTATGATTATGCCTATATGTATTTCTATTCAGAAAGACCGGGAACACTGGCACAAAAAAGATATACTGACGATGTGCCGCTGGAAGTAAAGAAAGGGAGATTGTATGAAGTAGTGGAACTACAAAACAGGCTATCATTAGAAAGTAATAAAAGAGATATTGGTAAAATGTTTAAAATTTTAATAGAAGGCGACAGTAAGAAAAGTGACCAGGACTGGGCCGGAAGAAGTTCTCATGGAAAAGTATTTGTATTTCCCAAAGAACATTATAATTTGAAAAAAGGGGAATATGCAATGGTGCAAGCCACTGATTGTACACAAGGAACTTTATTAGGAAAAATAGTAATAAGTTGGGCAAAATGATAAATCCTATTCAAAATAATTTGGACAAAATTATAGAAGCCTGCCAAAAACATAAGGTAAGCTCCTTATACCTTTTTGGTAGTGGTGCCAGGGAAAATGACTTTACAGAAAAAAGCGATTTAGATTTTCTCGTAAACTTTATACCCACCCTTTCAAATTCTGATGAGGAAATTTTTCAAAGAGTTGCCAATAAAGAAAGTCTTGGCAATGCCATTGAATCAATTACAAAAAGAAAGGTTGATTTTATACAAGAAGAATTTATAAAAAACAGGTATCTCCTGTATTTCATAAACAAAGAAAAGAAGATTTTATATGGCGTATCGTGATGTATCGGTATGGCTTGAAGATGTTCTGATGGCAATAAGCCCTATAAATCATTACATAAAAGACGTAGAAACCTATGCGGGTTATACTTCCAATTTTCTTGTTCGTGATGCAACTGAAAGAAACCTTGAGATTATTGCCGAAGCTCTAAAGAACGCAATAAAACAAAAACCTGATTTGGCTATTTCAGATACAATAAGAATTATTGGTTTGAGAAATATAATTAATCACCAGTATTATGATGTAGAACATGACAGGATATAGGTTATTATAAAAAAGAATAGCCCATATTGGAGATCGAGGTCAAAAAAATATTGGAAGAATATGAGAGAAGACTTGATTTAAATGAATTATAATGGACATTCAAAGTATAAAAAATCGTTTTGGCATCATTGGCAGTTCTCCTGCCCTCAACTATGCGTTGCAGGTAGCCACACAGGTAGCCAGTACCGACCTTACCGTATTAATAAATGGTGAAAGTGGTGTTGGTAAAGAAGTTTTCTCACAGATCATTCACTCCCTTTCTCCAAGGAAGCATAATCCGTTTATCGCCGTGAACTGCGGTGCTATTCCTGAAGGAACAATTGATTCTGAACTGTTCGGCCATGAGAAGGGTTCTTTTACCGGGGCGGCAGATGCAAGGAAAGGATATTTCGAAACGGTGAATGGAGGAACCATTTTCTTAGATGAGATTGGTGAATTGCCGTTAGGCACACAGGCAAGATTGCTCCGGGTATTGGAAACAGGCGAATACATCCGTGTAGGTTCCTCCAAAACACAAAAGACTGATGTAAGGGTAATAGCGGCCACCAATAAAGATTTGTTGCAGCAAGTGCAGGCAGGAAGATTTCGGGAAGACCTTTATTACCGGTTGAGTACCGTTCCTATCCGGGTACCTGCCTTGCACGACAGAACAGAAGATATTCATATACTGTTTAGAAAATTTGCGGCTGATTTTGCCAATAAATACAAGACAGCAACTGTGCAATTGGATGATGAAGCGAAACAACTGTTAATAAACTATCCCTGGCCGGGCAATGTGAGGGAATTGAAGAATATTGCAGAGCAGATTTCTGTGCTGAGTACTGATAAAAATATTGCGGCAAAGGAATTGAGTAAGTTCTTGCAGCCTTATTCCAGTAACAGGATGCCGGTACTGGCTTCTGTAAATGGAAACAGTCCGGAGTTTGCGAATGAAAGGGAAATGCTTTACAAACTTTTCTTTGATATGAAGAAAGATGTAACAGAATTAAAAAGGATGTTCCTGGATGTATTGCAGAATCCGAATATGGTGGCTCAAAATCAGACTTTCATTAACGAACTGAAAGAATTAAAGAACAACGAAGTGATGCAGCCTGTTCCGTTGGCAATCGGAATTCAACCGGTACATCAGCATTCGCAGCCTGTAATAATGAACAACGAGATACATGAACATGTGGAAGTGGAAGAAAGCCTGAACATTGTTGATAAAGAGAAGGAACTCATTATAAAAGCGTTGAAAAAACATAAAAGTAAAAGAAAAGATGCCGCCCTTGACCTTGGCATCAGCGAAAGAACCCTGTACAGAAAATTAAAAGAATACGACATTGAAGAATAATACAAATAAAAGGTACAAGGCACAAGGTACAAGTAAGAAAGTGTTTCCCGCACTTGTAGCTTTCCTTCTTGTGTCCTGCTACTTATTACTTGTCTCTCCTTTTAGTAGTTGCAATATTTATAAATTCAATGAAGCTACTATTCCGCCGGATGTTAAAACGGTGAAATTAACCCAACTTATAAACAGGGCTCAGTATCAGAATCCGCAGCTTAGCCCGAAACTAACTGAAAAGATCAGGCAGAAAATTATAGGACAAACCCGGCTTACCCAAACCAATAATGATGCGGATTGGGAAATAAGCGGCACCATCACACAATATGCGTTTAGCACCTCTGCCATCTCCGGTCAGCAGGTAGCCACCAACAGGTTGACAGTAGCCGTGCATATTATTTTAAATGATAGAAAAAAAGATGAAGTAAAAGAACATGATGTAAGCAGGAGTTTTGAATTCAAGGGTAACCAATCTTTTCAGCAGGCAGAGAATTCTTTGCTGGATGAAATAACAAGAACCCTAACCGACGAAATTTTTAATAAGCTATTTTCTAATTGGTAATTTGTTGCCGTAATTTTTAGTTTAAAAACTATTTTAGCAACAGCAATCCCCTTATCTTGTAACGATGAATGCTCAGATCAACCAACTTGTAAAATCGCTTTTGCGAAAAGACACACTGGAGCAATGCAGCCTGCAGGAACTGGAACAATTTGCCGAACGTCACCCCTATTTTGGCGCAGCCCAGTTATTGCTTACCAAAAAACTTCAGTTGGAGAATCCTGCCCGGTACAACGAACAACTGCAAAAAACATTTCTATTTTTTAATAACCCGATGTGGGTAGAACACCTGCTGAATGAAACAGGTAATGCTGAAATTATTGCCCCGGAGAAAAAAGAAGAAGTGGCGGAGGCAAAACCGGAGCCTGTTATTGTTGAGCAAATAGAAATTCCTGTTATTGCTGCTGTAGAAACGAAAGAATCCGAATTAGCTGATCCGGTAGCAGAAATAATAACAGAACCTGTTGCCCAGGCCGTTACTGAAATGGTTAAAGAACTCCAATTTGAAATTCCAACATTAAAAATTGAAGCTTCCGATAGCTATCGGGATGATCCCGCAAAAGCGGAGCTTCTTTTTGAACCATTTTATACGGTTGATTATTTCGCCTCACAGGGCATTAAATTCAAGGAAGAAGAAAAACCAAAAGACAAGCTTGGCCTGCAACTAAAAAGCTTTACCGACTGGCTAAAAACCATGAAACGGCTGCCCGTTTCAGAAATAGCAAAAACAGTAGAAGTAATTTCAGACCTGTCCGCCGGGGCGGAAAAGAAGGTGGAGCAATTAGCCGAGCATTCACTCGTTGAAAGACCAGTAGTGACTGAAGCTATGGCGGAAGTATGGGAAAAACAGGGAAATGCAGCAAAAGCTATCGAGGTTTATACCAAATTAAGTTTGCTTGATCCCTCTAAAAGCCTTTATTTTGCAGCGAAAATTGAAGATTTAAAGAAAACAAAATAACATGACGATTTTATTTATCATATTGATTATTGTGGCCTCTGTGGTGCTTGGTTTTATCGTATTGGTTCAAAACCCGAAAGGTGGTGGCCTGGCTGGAAATGTAGCTGGTTTCAGCAACCAGTTCATGGGTGTAAAACAAACTACAGATGTTCTGGAAAAGGGCACCTGGATATTTGGAGCAGTGGTTGCAGCACTATGCATTTTCTCTGTTTTTTTTATCCCAAAAACAGCTACTTCATCTGGAGGAGCTTCTGATGTAAAAAATGCAACAGTTCCTTCCTCAAACCAAACTTTACCAGCTAACACTGTGCCACTGAATCCGGCCCCGGTTCAGCCTGCTCCAAATAAATAAAACTTAATAATAATATTTCGAACCCCGGCTAATTGCCGGGGTTTTTGTTTACCCGCCATAGCTTCGCCCAACGCAATAGCCGCTGGCCAACGGCTGTCAGCGAAGGTGAACTTGTCCGCTACAGTTGTTACTTTATGCTACGTAGCTTTATTGCGAAGTAGTATATTGCACAAGAGATACTTTATAAATCAATTATGAGGAAGAAATTAATTCTTGGAATTTTTGCTGTACTTATTGTTACTGGTGGTTTTATCGGGTACAAGCTGTTTAAGCCTGCGGTTTCAAACAAGCAAGACAGTTATTTCTATATCAAAACCGGTGATGATGTAGCCACCGTAAAACAAAACCTGGTATCCGGCCAGTTTATCAGTGGGAGTAATTTTGATATAGTTTGCAAATTGTTGAAGTATAAAAATGCCAAACCGGGGCGTTATAAATTGAAAGACGGGATGAGCCTTTATAAATTAATAAAACTGCTTCGCAGTGGCAACCAGGCAGAAGTTAAAATGGTTATCAATAAAGAAAGGACTAAAGAATTGTTTGCCGGTAAAATCGGGAAAGGTAAAAAATTTGATGTGGAATGTGATTCCTTGCAAATGATAAATTTTCTTTATAACAATGATTCATTAAAAAAATACGGGGTTGACAGTAATACCGTCATGTCAATTGTAATGCCGTACACTTATAACCTGAAATGGAACAGCACACCGGATAAAATTTTTCAGCAATTCTATACAGCCTATCAAAAATTCTGGACAGCAGAACGAAAAGTAAAAGCAGATAGCCTTCACCTTACCCAGTTACAAATTATATCGTTGGCTTCGATTGTAGAAGAAGAAACCAATAAAAAAGCAGACAAGTACAATATTGCAAGCACTTATCTTAACAGGGTTAGAATCGGAATGAGATTACAGGCCGACCCGACCGTGAAATTTGCCATGAAAAATTTTGCCTTGAAGAGAGTATTGGGTGTACATCTGAAAACTGATTCTCCATACAATACTTATATGTATGCCGGTATTCCGCCGGGGCCAATATGCACCCCATCTCCCGAATCAATTGATGCGGTGCTGGATGCCCCTAAAACTGATTACCTGTTTTTTGTAGCCAGCCATAAATTTGATGGCACCAGTGTTTTCACCACCAATCTTACCGATCATGGTAAATATGCAAGGCTTTACCAGCAGGAACTGACAAGAAGAATGGATTCATCAGCTAAGGCAAAACAGAAATTAATCAAGTAATGCCCTTCTTTAGCAAAATAGAAAATTGGATTGCATCACTACCGCTGGTAAGTAAGGTTATTAATAAAAGTAAATCAACTTCACTTCCAGGGTTTAGAGGAATTCCATTGTACGATGTAATCATGTTTTTTTTCAGCCAGGTAAAAACAGTGGGCATGACTGAAAGGGCCTCTGCCATTTCTTATAACTTATTTATGGCTATCCCCCCTGCACTCATCTTTCTTTTTACCCTGATACCATTACTCCCGATTACCCAACAGTTTCAGGAGCAATTGTACGGTCTTATAAGAGATGTAATACCGGGAGAAAAAGACCATGATGTGCTGATAAAATTTCTAAAGGATTTCATCAACAAGCCAAGAAACGGCTTGCTTTCACTCGGTTTTGTTTTATCCGTGTACTTTTCTTCCAATGCCATGATGAGCATTATGCGGTCATTCGATAAAAACTATATCGGGTTAAAAAAAAGAACAGGTTTACAAAAAAGAGGAGTTGCATTAAAAATTACTATGATTTTTTTTGTACTTGTATTTGTATCTGTCCTTCTGCTAATTGGTCAGGGCCAGGTATTGAAGGTCATTGGAATCAGAAATGCTACCATCAGAAACATCATCGTCAACATCAGGTGGGTAATCATCGTTTTGCTATTCTTTGCAATTATTTCCTACATCTATCGCCATGCACCTGCTATTCAGAAGAAATGGCGGTTGATTAATCCTGGTTCTATATTGGCCACTTTTCTCATGTTACTGCTTACTGTACTGTTTTCCTGGTGGGTAAGCTACTTTGGGAGCTTCAATCAATTGTATGGCTCCATCGGAACAGTATTGATTCTAATGGTACTAATTTTTATCAACTCACTTATTCTATTAATTGGTTTTGAACTGAATGTAAGCATCTCTTCACTTAAAAAAATAGCAGACGAACGGAAAGATAACCCCGCAGACGGTAGTGAAAATCCGGTATAAATCCCGAAATTTGGGTATGAAAAAAATTATTTTTGCCGCCTTGCCTGTTGCTGCTATCGCAGTGATGGCTCTTCAACCAATTGGTGATCCACTACCTCTTGGCGCATCCATCCCAGGCCCGGAAATAAAAATGAAAGATATATCAGGTAAGGACGTATCATTAAAAGATGCAAAGACAAGCAAAGGCTTGTTTGTAATGTTTAGTTGCAACACTTGTCCTTATGTTATCAAAAATCAAAGCCGTACCAACGAAGCCTGTAAATATGCACAGGACAATGGTATTGGTGTTGCTATATTAAACTCTAATGAAGCAAAAAGAACTGATGATGATTCTTATGCCGATATGAAAGCTTATGCCAAAGAACAGAGTTACAATTGGTACTACATGGTGGATGAAAAATCAGCATTGGCTGATGCTTTCGGTGCCAAACGTACACCAGAATGTTTTCTGTTTGATGGTGATGGTAAGTTAGTTTATCATGGCGCTATTGATGATAACCCTTCTGATGCTTCTGCTGTTAGGCGTAAGCACCTCGTTGCAGCAATAGATGAAATGAAAGCCGGGAAAGCTGTTTCTGTAAAAGAGTCCAAATCTGTAGGCTGCTCTATTAAAAGACTTTAATAAATCGTTCTGATAGCTTAATAGAATCTCTGTCGTTTTGAACGAGAGAGATTTTTTTTATAAAAACTTTATGGAATTTTTTTGTGGACGCATCTCAGCCAATAAGTAACTTGATTGTTCACCCGTTTCGTTATCCTGAGTTTGAAGAAGGACGGAACTCAAAAACCGGCTTATGATCTCCAGACACACACTCAACAAAACCATCATTATCAGCTTTATGGTATTGATTGGCGTTAGTCTTGCCAAAGCTATTTACCACGGAAGTTTTATGGGAATAGTTCTTGCCCTTGTTAGTCTTGGGGCAGCTATTTATTTCCTGTATGTACTGGCAAAAGCCAAAGAAGAAATTGAAGCGGAAAAAGCAGCCTAACGTTTTTCAAGTATAGCTATGATTTCTTTTTTTAGTTCTTCATGGGAGATTTGTGCTTCAACAAAATTCCGGTAGCCCGTTTTATTATTGATAAAAAGGGTTGCCGGAATAGCCCCCGACCATTTTGTATCTATTTTAGGGCAGAAATAATCAGCATTCGTTTCATCCAACCATACTACTGGGGCAGTTATTTTCCTTTTGGTCATAAACCTGGTAATGCCTTCCGGAAAAGCTTCCTTGAAATCAAGACTTACCAGCAACAATTGCAAACTATCTTTTTTATATTTCTTTATTTCTTTCTGAAAATAAGGCAACTCCTGCACACAAGGGATACACCAGGTAGCCCACATATTGATAATTAGTGGTGTTTTGCTTTCAGCAATAATTTTTTCAACATCAGTAATCTTTACACTTCGTATCTCCTGGGAAAAACAAGATTGCATGGTAAAGAAAGCAGCCATTGAAATAAAAACTCTTTTCATAAAAAATTTATTCTTCTTCCAGTCCATCCCTTCCATATTTAGGATTGGGAAGACTCCATTGATTATACAACTCATTATACCTGACGTCATCTAAACGCTGCTGGTTGTATTGCCCGGCATTTGTTCTTTGCCGGAAAGCTTCATACAATGTTACTGCACAAGCCACACTGATATTTAGCGATTGAATAATGCCAACCTGCGGAATAATAAAATTACCATCTGCCAAAGCTCTTATATCATCACTTACTCCGCTATGTTCATTACCAAAAACCAAAGCGATAGGCTGTGTCATATCAATCTCGCACAAACCTATTGCATCGCTGCTTAAGTGAGTAGTCAATATTTTTGAATAATTTTTTCTTAACTCTTCAAAACATTCTTTAGCATTTTCATGCTGATGAATAGTTAACCATTTGGCGGCACTCGATGAACTTTTAGCCCCCCATTTTTTATGCATTGGAATTTTTGTATTCAAAATATAAATATCCTGCAACCCTACTGCATCAGCCGTTCTCATTACGGCAGAAATATTATGCGGGTCAAAAACATTTTCCAGCACAATGGTTATATCTCCCTGTCTTTTGTTTAGTACAGATGTAAGTCTTTGATGTCTTTCCGGGGTCATTGAGATTGAAGCCTTTAGCTTGCAAACTTCGTTAAATTAAGTATATTTATAGTTGATGATTTTAAATAAATGTATGAACCACATAGGCACAGTAGAAACATAGGCATTCACATAGCAGAAATCTATGTGTTTTAACTATGTGCCTATACTTCTGTGTGGTTCAAATTTTTCTTAAAAAATAAATAGTTTGAACTATGAAATACTCCCCCGTTCAGAATTACATTAATGGAAAATTTGTAGCTGCCACTGCTTCTAAAACAATGGATGTAATCTCTCCTCTTGATGGCAATTTATTGTCAACCGTTCCCATGTCCACCACTAAAGACTTGGACACCGCCGTGAAAGCCGCCAAAGACGCCTTCTTAACCTGGAGCAAAACTCCTATTAAGGAAAGAGTGCAGGTTTTCTTCCGGTACAAAACTTTGTTGGAAAGAGACCTGAAACAACTGGCCGAACTGTGCAGCGAAGAAAATGGAAAAACTTATGGCGAATCAGTAGCAGAAATAGAAAAATGTATTGAGTTAACTGAGTTCGCCACTTCCTTACCTCAATTAGTAACCGGGGAAATATTGGAAGTAAGCAGAGGAGTGGAATGCAGAACAGAACATGTACCATTGGGAGTTGTTGCATCAATAGTTCCATTTAATTTTCCGGCAATGGTACCCAACTGGACAATACCCAATGCAATTGCTTTAGGAAACTGTATGATTATAAAACCTTCAGAAAAAGTTCCGCTATGCTGCGGTAAACTGGCGGAGTTATTAAAAGAAGCTGGCTTGCCCGATGGCGTTTTCAATATCGTTCATGGTGATGTGGAGATTGTAGAAGCCATCTGCGACCATCCGGGTATTGAAGCAGTATCCTTTGTCGGTTCTACAAAAGTTGCTAAAATAGTTTATCAAAGAGCTACCAAAACTTTTAAAAGGGCATTAGCATTAGGCGGCGCAAAAAATCATTTGATGGTTCTCCCCGATGCGATTCCCGGAATGACAGCGCAGAATGTAGCGGCATCCATGAGTGGTTGTGCCGGTCAACGTTGCATGGCTGCTTCTGCCATGATTGGTGTGGGGAATGTGGATGCTATCGTTGATAAAATATGCGAAGAAGCAAGAAAAATTATTCCCGGAGAAAATCTCGGTGCTGTTATCAGTAAAGAAAGTAAAGAACGTATAGAACGATTTATCGGTGAAGCAGAAAGAGACGGTGCTAAAATTTTAGTGGATGGTCGTAATACAAAAGTAAAAGGAAAAGAAAACGGCACTTATGTTGGCCCAACGGTAATTGATTTTGTAACTCCAACGATGAGTGTAGCGACAGAAGAAATTTTCGGTCCCGTAATTTCTATTATGCGTACTAACACGGTTGACGAAGCATTGGCGATTGAAAATGCAAATCCTTATGGTAATGCCGCATCTGTATTTACACAAAATGGTGGTATGGCCCGTTACATCATTGACCGAGCAAGTGCCGGTATGATTGGTGTGAATGTCGGTGTGCCGGTGCCAAGAGAACCCTTCTCTTTCGGCGGCTGGAATGAAAGTAAATTTGGTGTAGGTGATATTACTGGAAAAAGTTCGATTGAATTTTGGACAAAGCTCAAAAAGAGTACTACGAAATGGAATGCAGAGGCGGGGGTGAATTGGATGAGTTAACCCCTGTCCCCCTAAAGGGGAGACTTAGGTCTTTGATTCCTTCAAGTAATAAAAAGATTGAAAGTAAATAGCTGTCCTTTCGAAAACTTCCCCTCCTTGGAGGGGCGAATTAAGGAAAACTAATTGCTTTAGGAAATTGGGGTGGGTTATTATGTAGCGAACTGCATTACTACTATCAACCCAGTTGCAAGTTTATCCTGAGGTAACGAAGGGCACTCTTCAGAGTTCTGTTCGCTACTCAGCAATACTTTGAAAATGCTGATAGAAATTTGGAAATTCTAAATATTAGAAAAAAGTAGTACAATTCTGGGTTGTAACACACAACCTTAAAATATATCAAAATGAGAATTATTAAAAGTATCCAGAACAGAATTTTCGAAATCCGGGGCGAAAGAGTAATGATTGACAAGGAATTAGCCAACTTGTATGAAATTGAAAATAAGCGACTTATCGAAGCTGTAAAGCGAAACATTAAACGCTTCCCTATAGATTTCATGTTTCAATTGACAAAAGAAGAATGGGAAGATATAAGGTTTCAAGTTGAAACCTTAGAAACAAGTGATTCTTTAAGGTCGCAAAATGCGACCTTAAAGATTGGCCGGGGGCAGCACAGCAAATACCTTCCTTTTGCTTTTACCGAACAAGGTGTAGCCATGCTTAGCGGCATCCTCAACTCCGATAAAGCCATTGCCATGAACATCGCCATTATGCGGGCATTTGTTGAAATCAGAAGGGTGTTAATTCAGGAAAGTGACTTGCGGGAGCAGCTTAAACAAATAAAAGAAAGAATTGGCGAACATGATATACAACTAAACCAGTTGTATGATGCAATGGAAAATCTATTAGATGAAAACATAGCGCATAAGAGATGGGAAGAGAGGGAAAGGATTGGATTTAAGTAAGAATCTTTGCGCCTAGCTTCATTTTGTCATGGCATCATCTCTTGAGTTGTGCAATTCTATTAAACTAGTTGCAACCTAAAATATAAATGAAATCAAAATCTGCCATAATAATCTTCAGCTTAATAGCTCTATTTCTTTCTATTTACTTACCATTTCGATTTAAAGACGATTCTGAAACTTTTAATCAAGTAATTAATATTGTAGGGACTCTAATCGCCGCATTTGCATCACTAATGACATTAGTTTTAGCTTTAAAGCTTTATAAAAAATATGGGATTGATACAGCGATAATAGATAAAAGAACTGAAATCGTATTTAACCTTCTTGAAAAAATTAATTCCATTACCTTCTTTGTTGAGAGTAAAGAAGTCAGTTTTGCGGTTAGTATGGATAGTAGTGACAAAAAATATCTAGAAGAATTTTACAAGTTAAAGCTTGTGTTTTCAAATGCTTATTTGGAAGAAATTGAAAAATTGTTTGCGATATCAAGTAACCCATTCACACCATTGCCTATTGTCAAAAAGATGGAAGTAATAAAATTCAGAATACTTTCCTTTACTGTTAAAGCTGGCGAGAATACTAGTTATGCAAAACTTTACCCGTTAGGACATCGAAATGAAAAAGAAAATTTTGGACAATTAAATTCCAAGGAAACAACTCTTTTTGATTTTATAGTAATGTATGAAGATGTTAAAAATGCAACTGTAGAATGGATTAGAGAAAACTCGTCAATAAATTCAGCAGGATTAAACATTTAAAAAATATAAAAACAACTATGAAAAGACTCCTTATCATTATTTTTTGTTTCTTCACATTGGTTTGTAAATCTCAAATAGATGGCTATAAAAAATTAAAAATTGGAGGAAATCTATTCGATAAAAACATTTCCGAAAATTTTATATTACAAAACCAAGGGAATAACTTATTTCTATTAAAAAGCAAAACGCCTCAATATATTTGTGAAGAAAGAATAGGTGCCTTTTCAGTCAAACTTAACAGCGATTCGACAATAAAAACAATAGAGGTATATACACTGACAAAAAAATACAATAACAGATCTGAATTTTTGGAAAAATTCAAAAAAATATCCCAGCTTCTTGTTGATGCCTTTGGCAAGGCTGATGATTACGATGCTGGTGATACCAGAAACGATGGAAGAATGAGAATTGTATGGCTATTCCCAGATTTAAAAACTATGTTCCTCGTTTATGTTACGGACCCGCCAACTTCTTCCAAAAACGTAGAGATAAGCTACAGGATGGTATGGTCCTATTACAAACCAATAGAAGAGACTGAAAAAAAACCAAAAATAAGCCCGAAATTTTCGTCAGGAACTGGAGTTTTAGTAAAAAATGATTTAATAATTACTTGCTACCATGTAGTAAAGGACGGAAAACAAATTTTGATAAGAGGTGTAAACGGAAGGTTTGATAGTACCTATTTAGCTGAAATAAGTTTTTTTGATGAGGAATTAGACATAGCTTTTTTAAAAATCTCTAATAGCCTAATTAATAAAAAAATAAATTTGCCGTACTCATTAAAAGAGAAAGAAACAGATGTAGGCGAAAGCATATTTGTACTTGGCTATCCGCTTCAAAATACTATGGGGCAAGAAATAAAACTTACAACTGGTGTCATTAGTTCAAATTCTGGTTTTTTAGGAGACACCAATTTATTCCAAATATCAGCACCGATTCAACCAGGAAATAGCGGCGGCCCGCTGTTTGACAATAATGGAAATTTAATTGGTATTGTATCTGCCAAACATAACAAAGCAGACAATGTTGGATATGCAGTCAAACTCAGTTTATTTCGAGACTTTTTAAGAAGAAATGGAATAATTCATTCGACTAATAAATATATGCCTGCTGAGCTATCAAAAAAGGTTAAACTTTTTAAAGATTATATTTATTCAATAGAAGTAGCTCTTGAATAAGTTAAGAACCTTTCGAGAATAGCTGAATAGAATTACCGAACCCTGAAGAGTGCCCTTCGACAAACTCAGGGTAAACTTGCAACAGACGATGCTATGAAAAAATGAAGCTGGTAACCATGCCTACGCTTTGCTTCGGCAGGCAGGCACAAAAAAATAATTTATGAATA
>Ga0105044_10002279_pt1 | contig 26091 bp, 27 predicted proteins | sample MAT01_FD_78092 | JGI IMG/M metagenome (GOLD analysis project Ga0105044, IMG submission 78092) | Freshwater microbial communities from Lake Fryxell liftoff mats and glacier meltwater in Antarctica - MAT-01 | ecosystem: Environmental > Aquatic > Freshwater > Ice > Liftoff microbial mat | place... | reverse complement strand
GGCTGGGGTCGAGGCGGCAGCGACGGGTGCAACGCCTACGGCGCGGACCGCAGTCACAGTCCGATCGGATTCAACTCGATCGTCGGGAGCACGTTCAGGTGTTCGGCGCGGGATTTTGCCCGGCTCGGGTATCTGTGGCTGAACGACGGCCGATGGGGCCAGCGGCAGTTGGTGTCAGACGCCTGGCTGCGGCTGGCCACACGCCGCTTCGTGCGCGACTCGGGTGACACGCCGAACAACTACGGATTCACGTTCTGGACGCACAACGGCGAGTCAGGCGTCCCGTCCGACCTGTTCATGTCACGCGGCCACAACCTGAATCATAGCTACATGATTCCGAGTCTCGATCTGGTGGTGGCTCGACTGGGGAACGACAACCGGCGCCAAACCAGCGGCCCCCCGCTGGCCACGGCACTGATTCAGCACATCGTCGCGGCGTTCTGACGACCCTGCCGGCATTGACGGTCGCCTGCTGTTTGAGCTGTTCGCCTTCTGGCTGGTTACGGCGAAGGCGATGAAGGGCGACCGGGAGAAGTGCATCAATGCCGGGGCGTCGGACTGTGGCCGTCGCAGCCATGAGTAGTATCATGATATCATTCACGGGTGCCGCGCAAGCTCCGGGAACTTGTAGCCGAGTTGATTCGAGCGGGCTTCGTGGGTCGTGGCGGCAAGGGGTCTCACCGGAATTTCCTGCATCGGGCGGGCGTTCGGGTCACCCTGTCCGGGCGGCTGGGTGACGACGCCAAGCGATACCAGGAACAAGAAGTGGCGCAGCGCATAGCCACGGCGCGCGCCGCGGAAAGAGGACGGAAATGAAACGGGAAAAAAAGTCGGTCGCGCGCGACTACCTGCGGATCGTCGAATGGAGCCCGGAGGACCGGTGCTTTGTCGGCAGCGCACCGCCTCTGATCGGCCGCTGCTGCCATGGTCCGACCGAGGTGAGTGTTCTCAAACAGCTGAAGCGAATCGTGGACGAGTGGATCCGGCTGAGGGACGAAGCGGGCATCGCCCTGCCAGTTCCTGAGGGCTCCGGAACTTTCAGCGGACGGTTCCTGCTTCGAGTGCCGTCGGCGGTACACCAGGCGCTGGCCCTCAAGGCAAGGGCGGCCGGCAAGAGCTTGAACGCCTACTGCGCGGAACGACTGGCCACGCTGTAAGGCGCGCGTGATTCGACGGTCTGGCCGTCACAGTCACCGGCGACCACGCCAGGGTGGACGGGTTGCAGGCGACTCCTAACCTGGAACCCGAATAGTTGGCCTTTCAAGATCTCCTGGCACACCCCGGACGTCGTCTACACGACGTCGCAGGTCGTGCACCGGACGACCGATGTCACACTCGACACTTGTGCTTGCATCCGCCGCCGAGAATAATGCTCGTCATTGTGGAAGCGCGGGCGTCCGCCGATGAATGGGTGCAGGTGTTTCTGTGACTGAGCTGTTCGCCTTCTGGCGTGATCACTTTGACGAACTCAGGTTATTGATCCAGCAGCACCTGACGCTTGTGGTCATCTCGACAGCCGTCGCCACGGCGGTCGGCGTGCCAGTCGGGATCCTGGCGGCGCGCAGACGATCCCACGGCGGTGTTTGCCTCCGAACTTCCCTTCGGACATCACCGGCAGCTGATGGACATCTTCCCGCCCCATCAGTCTCAGCGGGTCAATCGTCAGCGGGTCGGGTTGGATCGTACGAAGGTGGTCAAGACGACATTCAACCCGACATTCCCCGTTGCGTCGGACAACGACAATGGGTGGGGCTCACGGTAACCTACCCGGACACCCCCGCGATGCACGTCTCCCGTGAAACGATCGATTCGCAGCCTGTTTATCCAGAGCCGGGGCGTGCTGAGACAGGGCCCTCCGCCAGCACCTGCGGCACGGTGTGGGCCGCCACGAACTTCGGCCGGATCTTCGTTTCGAAGAACGCGAACGGACCGGCAGTCGAGGTGACGTTCACCCGCATCGACCTGCCATCGATGCCGAACCGGTTCGTGACGCGCATCACGGTCGATCCCAGCAACCCGAATGTGGCGTTCATTTCCTACTCGGGGTTCAGTGCGCTCACGCCATCCACGCCAGGACATATCTTCCGGGCGGTTTACGATCCGGCCCGAATCGCGAGACGTTCACGTCATCCGACTTTGACCTGGGTGACCTCCCGGTGAACACACTCGCGTACGACCACCTGCGGGGAAACCTCTACGCCGGCACGGACTTCGGTCCGCTCGTGTTGAAGGCGGGCACCGGACGATGGGTCCTGGCCGGCCGCGGGTTTCCGGAGGTCGTGATCGTCGACCTGGAAATGGCTGCGCCGCAGGGCGTTCTGGTCGCCGCCACGCACGGTCTTGGGATCTTCTCGCTCAGCCTGCGCTCAGACGCCGAGCGTCAGGTCTCGCGCGGCTACCGAAGGCTTCCGCCGCCCCCTGTGAGCCAGACGACCAACAGCACCAGCAGTACCAGACCGAGCAGGCCGCCCCCGTAGTGGGAACCGCCCCATCCAGCGCGCCGGCCATAAAAAGCACCGCCGCCACCAAGGAAGAGGATCAACAGCACAATGCTCAGGAGGGTTGACATCGCCTTACCGCCTCACGGCCTTTCCGGCGCGTTCGATGGCCGCGCCCACCTTCTTCTGAACTCCGCCCACCGCAACCTCGGTCTTGCCGACGGCCTCGTCTACCGTGCCTTCGTCTTTCAGTTTCTGGTTGCCGGTCAGGCCCCCGATCACCTGTTTGGCCTTGCCCTTTACTCGGTTGACGTTGCCGTCGCGCTCAGTCTTGTTCATCATGGTCATGCTCCCTGCGTCATCAACAGTCAGACGCTCACCTGAGCAGTGTGTGGCAGACCGCCGCTGAGCGTCTGTAATGTTGGGAACAGCCGTCTGGGAGCGGACACGGCTCCTTCGCCGGCAACGAGGTGCAATCGGGACAGTCGACGCACCCGCAGGTCCGGTAGCCTCGGGATGAGGTTCCTATGAAGGCAATCGCCGCGGTGTTGATCGTGGCGGCCATCGACGATAAGCCGTATGAAGTGGCTGTTTCGGCGACATAACGTCTCCTTATCAGACACGGGGCGCAGCGCGGCCGAGCGGCGTCTCGCCGACGCGGCCAGTAGTGTGTCAGCGAGCGCTGTGGTCACCCTCTGCGGATCCGCGATCTGGAGCGCGAGCATCCGAGCTTCGGCGTTGCCCGTTTTCCACAAGTCCAGGGCAAGCGCGTGGTCAACCTTGATTTTCTTCTGGAGCCTGCCGATCTCCGACGTCAGCGTACCGAGCACGTTGTCGCCGGTGCCGTAGTGTTTGTAGATGGCAGCGGTCTGCGGTATGCCGGACTTCTTGAGGGTGGCGAGGATCTCGGCGGTGGTCATGGAGGAGATCCTACATCCCGCCGGCCACGGCGACCCGCAGCACATCCTCGCCCATGACGTAGCCGGGACTTGGTCGCGTGTTTCGCGGTCCTCACGCATGTTCGCCCGGCTGGTTAGTCGGCGAACATCTCTTGCAGCCCGCCGAGTACCTCCGACATCGTGTCGGGAGCAAGAGCGCCGAGTCGTTTTACGAGGCGTTCCTGGTCCACCGTTCGGAGTTGATCGAGCGCGACGAACCCAGATCGGCTCTGAAATCGGCATCGAATGCGCCACGGATACGCCTTCCCGCCCGTCGTCATCGGCGCCACCACGGCGGTGCGCAGGTGCGCGTTGAGCTCGTCTGGTGACACAACGACGCACGGCCGGGTCTTCTTGATCTCACTGCCAAGCGTCGGATCCAGCCGCACCAGGTGCACCTCGCCGCGCGTCGTTACCACTTCCAATCCGTGCGATCAAAGCGCGTCGCCGTCCCCGCGTCGAGTAGCGCGTCGTCGCCTCGCTCGCGCATAGCCTGCGCCGCCGCGGCCCAACCTTCACGCGCACGTCTCGCGGCGCTCACGACGAGTCGACCGGGTTCTGCGCGTAACTCCACTTCGTCGGGAAGATCGGCCTGATCGAGCAGCAGTTTCGGCACGCGGATGCCTCGGGAGTTCCCAATGCGAACGATTCGGGTGGTTGCGACCATGTGATTACACTGTAGTCACGTAATAGTGATTTGGCAAATCTCGCTGTCGGATGAGGAGACGTTCTGTCGCCGACACAGCCACGTCATACGGCTTATCGTCCATGGCCCAAGGTCACGCGAGGCAGCCTGTGTGGTCATTGGCACTGTCCACACAGTCACACTAGACACTTGTGCTTGCGGCCGCCGCCGAGAATAATGCTCGTCACTGTGGAAGCGCGGGTGTCGGCCGACGAACGGGTGCAGGTGTTTATGTGACTGAGCTGTTCGCCTTCTGGCGTGATCACGTCGGCGAACTCAGGTTATTGATCCAGCAGCACCTGATGCTTGTGGTCATCTCGACAGCCGTCGCCACGGCGGTCGGCGTGCCCGTCGGGATCCTGGCGGCGCGCAAACCGAGGCTGGGGCGATGGCTGGTGTTTGGCGCCAATGTGGCACAGACGATCCCGAGCCTGGCCTTGCTCGGATTTTTGCTGCCGTTGCCGTACATCGGCGGTATCGGTCCCCGCACGGCTCTTGTGGCGCTGACGCTCTACGCCGTACTGCCGGTGATTCGCGCCACACTCAGCGGATTGCGGAGTCTGGACCCGGCCGTCATCGAAGCAGGCACCGCGCTCGGCATGACATCCCGGCAGTTGTTGACCATGGTGGAGTTGCCGCTCGCGCTGCCATCCATTGTGTCTGGCGTGCGGGTGGCGACGGTGATCGGCGTTGGCACGACGACGATTGCGGCCGCGATCGGTGCTGGCGGATTGGGCGAGTACATCTTTCGCGGCTTGGCCATGGTGGACAGCACGACCATTCTGGCCGGTGCGGTGCCTGCCGCCGGCATGGCCCTTCTCCTCGATGGGGTGCTGGCCTGGATCGAAGGCGCAATCAAGCGAGGGGGGTTCATACACAGACGCCGGCGAGTGCTCCTCGCGGGAGCGGGCTCCGTTGTCGTCCTCCTGCTGATCACCGCCATTGTCTCGATGCGCCACTCGCCCGCGGCCACGGTCACTGTCGGCTCCAAGAACTTCACCGAACAGCTGATCCTGGGCGAAATTGTGGCGCAGGCCATTGAGGCTGAAGGCCTCACGGTCTCTCGCAAACTCAATCTCGGCGGGACGTTCATCTGCGATCAGGCGTTGCGTGCCGGAGGGATCGACGTCTATGTGGAATACACCGGCACGGCAGTGACGGCGGTGTTCAAGGCGTCGCCGCCTCGGTCCTCAGAGGCGGCCCTGGCGCAGACGCGATCGCTGTATGCACCGCTTGGCATCACGATGACCGAGGCTCTGGGCTTCAACAATACATTCGCGATGTTGGTCCGGGCCAAGGATGCAGAGACGTTCGGCTTGCGGTCGATCGAGGATCTCGCACGCGTCGCCGATCGGTTCAGGCCCGGCTTCGGTCACGAGTTTCTCCAGCGTCAGGATGGATTCCCCGGGTTATTGTCCCGGTATAGCCTGTCGTTTACCGTACCGCCGGCGGCCATGGAGCTCTCATTGATTTACAAGGCGCTGGCTGATGGCCAGGTGGACCTGATCGCGGGTGACGCGACCAGCGCCTTGATCGACGCGTTGGAGCTGACGATGCTGGAGGACAGTCGGCAGTTCTTCCCGCCGTACGACGCCGTGCCCCTGGCGCGAACAGAAACGCTGCAACGGCACCCCGGGATGGTCCGGGCGCTCGATCGTCTGGGGCGGCATATCTCTGTGAACGACATGCGGGCCATGAATCGCGCAGTGGACATCGACCATGAGAGTCCGCGTGCGGTGGCCGCCGCCTTTCTCAGATCACTTCCGCCACGGTAAGCGCAAATCCCGCCTCTCCATCCACCCATCGTCGTCGCGTGTCAAATCCTGCTCGGGTGAGCATGTGGTCGATGTCCTGCTCGCGATATTTGTAGGAACTCTCGGTCCAGATACGCTCTCCGGCTGACAGATCGAGCACCAGATCGGCCGCCGGAATGGTCACCCGCTGAGCCTGTGTGCATTCGACATGCATCTCAATGCGCGACGCCTCGGCATTCCAGAGCGCGACGTGCTGCAGGGTGCGGAGGTCGAAGTCTGCGCGCAGTTCGTGATTCATTCTTGCAAACACGTTGAGATTAAATGCGGCAGTCACGCCCAGGGGATCGTTGTACGCCAGCAGCAGATCAGCCTCAGGCTTGACCAGGTCGGTGCCCAGCAGCAGCATGTCGCCAGGACGCAGAGCGGCGCGCACCTCGGCCAGTAGCGCGTCCCCACCGGCTGGAGAAAAATTGCCGATGTTTGATCCCAGGAACAACACGAGCGTGCGACCGTCCGGTGGCGGTTCCTGTGCGATGTCACTCAGGCCGCGCGTGTAGGAGGTCTGGTGACTTTCTGCGTCCACCCCCGGCAGATGTCCAACGGTTCGGATGGCGGCATCGAGTGCGGCTCGCGACACATCAATCAACCGCAGGGTCAGCGGTGTGGCGTCCGTATCTCGGTGACCGAGCAGCACCGCAAGTTTTCCACCCGACCCTGCCCCGAGTTCGACGATGCGGGTCAACGGTGCGGCGGCGTCGAGGATCGCACCGCCGTGTGTCGTCAGCAAACCCGTCTCTGCGCGCGTGACTTTGTACCACGGCAGTTCGCAGATGGCCTCAAACAACGCCGAGCCGAGAGCGTCGTAAAAATACAAGGCATCGATGCGGCGCGGAGACTCTTGCAGCGAGTGTCGGATGTCCGACGCGAATTGGCGCTCGCGGGCGTCAGACATCGTTGGCGCACCGGAACGTGGCGTAGACATACGGATACGTCGGGCGAAACCAGTTGCGAAACGTCGGACGGATCAGTTCACGAGCCGTGGCCGGTGACGCGCCCTTGATGACGAAATGATCGTTGTCAAAGAAGTCGGCCGAATATTCGGGATAGGACGGCAGTGGTGTGAACCCTGGAAACGGGGCAAAGAGGGTTGACGTCCATTCCCACCCGTTCCCCACGAGGTCGTGAACGCCCCACGCGCTTTGTCCGGCCGGTGTACTGCCGGCGGCGCGTGGATGCCAGGAGCTGAAGTCAAAGACGCCATGCCTGGCGTCAGGGGCCTCGGTGCCCCAGGGATACGGCCGGTCCTGACCGTCGTGATCAGCGGGGCCATCGGGCGAACCGTACGCCGCTCGCTGAAATTCGGCTTCGCTGGGGAGGCGCCGACCACGCCATGCGGCATACGCCGCGGCTTCGGCAAAACTCACATACACGGGCCAGGACGGCGGCAGCGGGAATCGCCGAAACATGCCACGCCACATCCACGGTCCATCGCGTTGTTCCCAGAGCAACGGATGACGCAGGTGGTGTTCGGTGACCCACGCCCAGTCGTCCGGTCGCCACCACTGTGCGTTGGCATAACCGCCCGCGTCGACGAACTCCCTGTAGGCGGCGTTGGTGACGTTGTGGCGATCAATTTGGAACGCGGGGACGTCCACCGACAGTGCCGGCCGTTCGTTGTCCCATGAAAACGGTCGTGCGCCGGCATCAACGCCCAGTGTGGCGCGTCCGGCGGGTATGGTCACACGGTCATTGGTCGGCGCGGTGCCGTCGGTCATTGGGGCATAACCGGCCGGAGGATGTTTGTCGGTGTGTGGCAGCTGATGCCACATGTAGAGCAGCGTCTCCTGGTGCATGGCCTCGTGTTCGAGGATCGCGTACACCGCTTCAGCACGCGTGAGGAGGGGGTGACCGGGTTGGTCGATATCTCCATTCAGGATCGCGTCGAGCACCTGCCGATCCGCTTCGGCGGCAAATTGCTGCACGTCGGCGCGTGAGGGCCATCCCGCCCGCGGGTCATCCTTGGCAGCCTGTGCTTGGTGTGGGTCGATCCCCCGCGCAAACAGCGTTTCGAGTCGTGCATCGATGCTCGGCATGCCGAGGCCCTTTTTGACGACGGTGTTGAAGCTGAAGGCGGGCAGGTGTCCTTCGTAGAAGACCACGGGATTGCGCAGATCGATGGGACGTGTGTAATACGCGTCCTCTGCAATCACCGCAAACAGCGAGGCCGACCGCGCACGATTGCGACGATACCAGTCGGCAAGTCCTCGGCGATCGTCTGCCGTCAGTCTGGTCGAGTGAGAAGCCATACCCACAGGGTATACCGCAGGTGAATGTGTGCGGTGTCTCAGTTGACACGTGAGCGCTCGCCGACGTCCCGCAGCTGTTGCAGAGAAGGACCTTCGGAGATGAATGGACCACTGAGTCTCGCCCTATGCATGAAGTCTGTGTGAACGAGAATGTGTTACAGTCGGCGAACCGCGCTCGACTGTCCTGACATGTCGCCCACAGTGCCATCCGAAGACGCTCTCCTGGATCGTGCCCTGAACGGAGACGAGGACGCCTTCGTCGAATTGGTGGACTTGTATCACGCCCCGCTGTTGCGATTTGCCCGGACCTTCGTCCGGCAGCCGTCCCAGGCGGAAGATGTCGTGCAAGACGCCTGGGTCGGTGTGCTGCGCGGACTGGAACGATTCGAGCGCCGATCGTCGTTCAAGACCTGGATGTTTCGTATCGTGGCCAACCGCGCCAAAACTCGGGCAGTGCGCGAACAGCGATACGTGCAATTTGATGTGCAGGAAGACGGCGCCGACGCCGCTGAGAATTTCACCGAGGATGGACGACGCAACGCCCCTCCTCGTGAGTGGAAGATGACACCGGAACGACTGCTGCTGTCGGTCGAAACCCGCGCCCTGATTGAAGCAGCGCTCGAGCAATTGCCCGACAATCAACGTGTCGTGGTCACCCTTCGAGATCTCGAGGGACTGGAAGCTGCGGACGTCTGTAACGTCCTGAGCATCTCAGAGACCAACCAGCGGGTGTTACTGCATCGAGGACGAACCAAAGTCAGGTCTGCCCTGGCTGCGGCTTTGGAGTAGATCATGTTGAGCTGCCGTGATGTTGCCGATTTGACGTCGGACTATCTCAATAGAGATCTGCCGTTGCGGCGCCACCTGGCCGTGCGCCTGCACTTGCTCATGTGCGTTGGATGCCGCCGGTACTACAGGCAGATGCGCACCACGCTGGCCATGCTCCGGCAGCTCGGCCGCGACACGACTGGGGCATCCGCCGATCGGGCGCGCGATCTGTTTCGATCGCATCGAAGTGTTTGACAGACTGTGACAGCCCGACGACGCCGGATGTCCACGAAAGTCCGCCTCGTTCTGCTCGGCGCAGGCCACACGCACGCCGGTGTCTTGGCACGGCTGAGGCGTCGGCGATGGGCCAATGTTGACGTGATCTGCGTGTCTGATCACGCGTCAGCTGCGTACTCCGGCATGTTGCCAGGCGTGCTTGGCGGCCAGTACGAACGTCAACGAATGGAGATCGATCTGGCTGGCCTGTGTGACGACGCTGGTGCGTCGCTGGTCGTGGGCACGGTGCAGGACATCTCACGTGAAGACCGGGTGCTCGTGTTGGATGACGGACGCGTGACGCCATTTGACATTCTGTCCATTGGAGTCGGATCAGTGCCTCAGCGTGCCGGCGTCCAAATCGATGTACGGGCACACGTGATACCGACCAAGCCGATGCAAACGCTGATTGACCGGCTGGACGCCAGCCTCAGGCTCACCGTGACACCATCGGTGAGTGGGTGTTTCCCCGTGGCGGTGGTTGGCGGCGGCCTGGGTGGGGTTGAGATCGCGTGCGCGCTGACGGCCCACATCCGGTCGCGGTACGGCGCACGACTCCGGCCACAGGTCTCGCTTCTCACACGAGAGCACCGCGTCCTAGCCGGTTTGGCGCCTGCGACGGCCCGGCGAGTGATGGCGGCGCTCTCGGCCAACGCCATCACGGTGGTGACTGACGCCGACGTCAACCGGGTCGCTGGCGACGGCCTTCACCTGACTGATGGGCGCCGCATCGACGCCGCCCTGACCCTCTGGGCCACTGGTGCCGTGGCACCACCGATCCTCCAGAACCTTCATCTGCCGCAGGATGATCGTGGGTTCCTGCTGACCGATCGCACGCTGTTGGCGCACTGCGACCCTCCGATCTTTGCCGTTGGCGATGCCGGAACGCTGCGGGATGGCCCTGCTCCAAAAGCGGGGGTGTATGCCGTCAGACAGACGCCCATCCTCTGGCACAACCTTGGGGCCGTGATGCAGGAGCGACGGCTCCGCGTCTTTACCCCACAATCCTCGTTCCTCCGCCTGATCAACATCGGGGCCAATCACGCGATCGGTGAGTGGAAAGGCGTCTCATTTGAAGGGCGGTGGGCATGGCGGCTGAAGGACTACATCGACCGTCGATTCATGGCCGCATTCGATGTGTCACGGCGCCCGGCGTGTCATCAGGGACGTAAAAACCCCAGTGGCGAAGATGAGCGGAATGCCGTACATGGCCCACGGCCACGTGTAGCCGCCAGCCTCGCCGACCACGGCGAAACACCCGATACCCCAGACACAGCCGACGATCACACTGGCCCAGGCACCGGCGGTGGTAGCACGCGGCCAATGGAAGCCGGCCAGTAGGGCGAAGGACAACGCCACCACCGGGATATTGGCGAGAATCAGTCGATCGAGGATGTTGTCAACCAGCGTAGCGCCGCCGATCCAATGCAGCACCGCGAAGGCGGTGACCACTTGGCGCTGCCGCCGAACGCGACGCGCGCCCGCCCAGCCAAAGTCGGCCGCCACCATCGCGCCCATGGCTGTCCACACTCCCGCCAACGTCGTGAGTGCCGCCGCGAAGAGCAGGGCGAAACCAGCCCCGCGAGCCCCCGACGGCAACCACGTCGTCACCATCATTGGCACCGCACGCTGCGGGTCATCAAGGGCCACGCCAGACACTCGCAGGTACGCCGCCGCCAATGCCAAACCGCCGTACAGGACGAATACCAGGACCGCAGCCCACGCCACAGCCCGGAATGCCGTGCGTTCGTCTCGCGCGGCAAAAATCTTCTGGCCGTACCACGGTGCCGCGATGTAGGTGAAGCAGGTCAGCGCAATGAGGGTCGTCACGAACCGGAACGGCAGCGCGGGATGCGTCCACTGGGCGATCGGATTGACGGTCAACTGCGACGCGTCGAACACGGACGCCAGCCCTCCCGCCGCAGCGCCGTGCCAGAGACCAATGGCGAGCAGAACGGGCACCAGAACCAGTGTGAGCACAAAGGCGGACACGTCGCTGCGCACCACCGAGACGAGTCCACCAGGGAGCGCCACGGCCAGAACCACGAGCGTCAGCAGGCCGGTCGTCAGCCACATGGGCCAGCCAGGCACAAACGGCGAGAACAGGAGACCGAGTGACTTCACGTAGGTCGCCCCAAAGCCGAGCATCGCCAGCAGCAGAAGAACCGATGCGAAGCGGCCAAGAGCTGCTGAATAACGTGAGGAAAAGAGCTCGGCCACCGATAGACGATCAAACCGTTTCCACTGGCGGGCCACCGTGGCCGTGTAGAACGCCAGGCCCACAAGGAAGACCAACGGCAAGGCCAGTGCCATCGGTCCCGCGGCATACCCGGCCGCGCTGAACGCCAGCAGCGTGCTGGTATTGAACTCGGTCATGACCAGAGTCGCCACCAGAGGAAACAGGGTGAGTTGACGATTCGCGACAAGGAAGGCGTCGTCGCCGCGCGAGCGGTGGAACGCACCACCGAGTACCACCGCCAACACTCCGCCAAACGCTGCCAGATCCAGAAGGTTCGTCACAGAATCGCCCGTCGACAGACAATACCAGAGCTGATGTTTGACGAAGTTGTCCGCACGCGCTTTGCGTCCGCCGCCAGACCACTCGCCAGGGCCTGTGTGACGCACGGAGTCTCGCCAATGAGCGTGACCTGGACCGGCGTCGTGCTGGCTCTGATCGCCGCGGCCGTCGTGGCCGCTGAACGACCGGTGATAGGCCTCGTCATCTGGCTCGTGAGCCGGATTGCGGACGGCCTTGACGGGCTCGTGGCCCGCGAAGGTCGGATGACCACTGCGTACGGCGGTTTCATGGACATCACACTGGACATGGCAGCGTACAGCGGCATGGTGCTGGGCTTTGCTATCGCCTATCCGGAATATGGGTTGATGTGGACCTGCGTTCTCGCCGGTTACGTGCTGGCCGTCACAACCACGCTGGCGCTGGCGGCAGCCGCCGAACGGCTGGGGCGAACGGTTGTGGTCGGCAACCGGACATTCCAGTTCACCCGTGGTCTGGCGGAGGCCGGAGAGACGACGGTTGTCTATGTGCTCTGGACCTTGTGGCCGGCCGCGATTGCACCGGTCGGCTGGGCGTGGTGCGGATTGTTGCTCGCCTCGGCCATCCAAAGGAGTTGGTGGGCGCGGCGGGCGCTCCGAGGCTCGCCGGGGCTCGACGAGAATGACTTGTAACGTCCCACCGGGTTCGCGGGACAGTGGACGTATGGATCGTTCCTTGTTCCCCATCCGCGTGGCGGTTATCGCCGTCGCCGTTCTTCTCCAGGCCTCAACCCAGGCGGCATTCGCCCAAACCAGTAGCGCCGTTGTCGTGGGAACGGTTCGCGACCAGCAAGGACAGGCGGTGCCTGGCGCCCATGTCACGCTCAGCCGAGGCGCGACCGGCCTCGAGCGCAAAGCCGTGACATCGCCAGAGGGCAGCTATGAATTTGCCGGCCTGACGCCTGGGACAGGTCTGTCCCTCGACGTGTCGTCTCCCGGGTTCGCGACCGCAACGATTTCGGTCTCCGCGCTATCGAGTGGTGAACGGCGCCTGGTGGATGTGCGCCTGGCCTTGGCCGGTCTGACGCTCCAGACGACGGTGAGCGCAGGGGAGTCGGCACTGCGACCGGCAACCGCTGAATTGGGTGGACGGCTGGACCGCGAACAGGTCGAGCAGGTGCCGTCCAACGGCCGCGACCTCGTCGCGCTCGCCTATCTGATTCCGGGCGCCGCACCAGCGCGAGGGTTCTACAATCTGGCGCCGCGATTGACCATCAACGGGGCATCGTCGCTGGCGACGAACTACACGATTGATGGATTCGACAACACGGATCTGTTTCTGGGCGGACCGAAGGTGCCGGTCACGATCGGGTCCACGGACAATCTTCGGATTCGGATCAACTCGTACTCCCCGGACACTGGCCGCACAGGCAACGGCGTCTTTTCGGTCACCACGCGATCGGGGAGCCGCGTGAGAACGGCCGACGCGTTCTATGTCGCACGTCCGGGTGCCACACTCGATTCACCGAATGTCTTTGCACCGAAGACAAGCTCAGGAACCGTCATCGCTGACAGTTTCGTCCGGCATCAAGGAGGCCTCTCGTCGGGAGGGCCACTTGGCGACAGCCGCTGGTCGTACTTTGCCGACGGCGAACTGACGCGGGAACGCCAGGATGCCATTCTCACGTCGCCTCTGGCCGCGGGGCTTGCGCCCACACGGTTCAACAGTCAGACCGGGATGGTGAAGATCGACGGCCAGTTGACCGACACCCAGAGCCTCACCATGCGTTATCACGGCTCGGACTATACCCATGATGGCGACGTCGGCTTCATAGGGGGACTGACGCTGCCATCGGCCGGTCTGAAGGTGAACTATCGCAACCATCAGGCCTCGGTCACTCATCGCCTGGTCACCCAGTCGAGTGTCAATGAGCTGGGTGTACAGGTGGGCCAACTGCGCGCCAACTGGGCTTCGATCGAGAGTGGCCCACGGGTCATTGTCACCGACCGTGGCGCCACGCTGGCCGTGCTGGGTTCGGTCAGTGACGATTTCTTCTGGACCGAAACCGATGTGCAGGTCAGAAACACTCTGACGAAGCTGGCAGGGCGACACACGTTGACGCTTGGCGGCGATGTCCTGTCCGGACGGTTCTTTATCGACTCCGGTCCAAGCGCGCGCGGCGTGTATATGGTTGACCTGGACGGACGCGCGATTCAGCCCAGGGGTGCCTTCGTCTCGATAGCCGATATCCCCACCGACGTGACGGTGCTGTCGTATTCACAGTCGTTCATCAATCCGGAAGTCCGCGCGCGCCAGACGCTGGCTGCGGCATATCTCGAGGACACGTTCCGCGCATCACCGAACCTCACTCTCACCGCCGGCGCGCGATGGGACTACGATTCGGTCACCCACACACCGGTCGGGAAGGGCGACTGGAACAACGTCGCGCCTCGACTTGGTGCGACCTGGATACCCAACGGCAGCACCCGCCATCTGCTGCGGGCAGGGTATGGCATCTTCTACGAGCGCATCCCTTTTGCGGTGTACTCGGACACGATTGTCAACAACCCGAACGGCGGTGGCGTGGGCGTGACCTTTGCCCCGGGCACAGCGTTTGAACCCCCGGCTTTTCCCGCGACCTTGCCCAGCGGCACGGTCAACTCTCTGCCGGTGGGACAGTTGCCACCGCGCAACGTCCAGGTCTTTGATCCGAACCTGCGCAGCCCGTGGACCGAACAGGTGTCAGTGGGGTACTTGCTGTCGTTGCCAGCCGACGTCTCGGTCGGACTTGACTATGTGCACACACGCGGCCGGAACCTGATTCGTCGCGTCGACATCAACGCGCCGGTGTCGATCGCACCCGGCGCGGTGAGATCCGTCGCCGAGGCCGACGCGACCCGCCCGACCGTGCCCATGGCAGGAGGGTTCCGACTGATCGAACAGGATCAATCCAGCGGCCGCAGCACGTTTGACGGGCTCTACGTCAGCATCAAGAAACGCTTCAGTCATGGCGTGGCGTTCGACGTGGCATACACGCTCTCGCGCGTGGAGAACAACACAGACGACATCAACTTCCGTCCCGTGGATAGCCGCAGTCCTGACGCGGAGCTGGGGCCCAGTCTGAATGATCGTCGCCATGTGTTGGCCGTCAACGGACTCGTCCGCCTGCCGTTCGCCATCGACCTGGCGCCTGTGTTGTTCGCCTCCAGTGGTCAGCCGTTGAACATCACCACCGGAACTGACGACAATGGCGACACGATCTTCAACGATCGACCGGCTGGGGTCTCGCGCAACAGCGAGCGCACCGAGGGGTTTGTCCAATTCGACCTGGGTGCATCGAAGCGCGTGCAGGTGGGCCGAGCATCCGTGCTGGTCCGCGTCGACGTGTTCAATCTCTTCAACCGAACGAACTTCTCCGGATTCTTCAACTGGGGCGCGAGCGGAGTGAGACCCGACGAGCAAGGGGTGCTGGCGTTTCAGCCGACACAAGCCGGCCCGGCCAGGCAGTTTCAATTCACGGCATCGATCCGCTTCTGAGGCGGATCCCCGGGTCCGGCCGCTGAATATGCCGGCCGTTTGTCACGCACGAGGCCGGGCAGGGCCCTCACAACGGCACCGAAGCCACCAGCGCCGCGCCGCCATCGCTGGAATGCGTCCAGGAAGGCCCACTGGCCACGAGTCACCGTTCCTCGTTTCCAGACACCTGCCACGTACTTGTTGGCCTCCGACATCGTCGGATACGTGTGAATCGTGCCGAGGATCTTGTTGAGACCGAGTCCATGCTTCATCGCCAGGACGTATTCCGCGAGCAAATCACCGGCATGCTCGCCGACGCATGTCACGCCGAGAATGCGGTCGGTGCCTGGCTTGGTGAGTACCTTGACGAATCCGTGGGCTTCTTCATCGGCGATCGCCCGGTCCAGATCGTCAAGACCATAGACAGACACGGTATGCGGCACCTGCTGTTCGACAGCCTCTTGCTCGTTGAGGCCGACCCGCGCCACTTCAGGTTCAGTGAACGTCGTCCGGGGCACCACGCGATAGTCGACCTTGAACTTCCGGAAGAGACCAAACAGCGCATTGACCGCCACATACCACGCCTGATGCGCCGCAGTATGCGTGAACTGAAAGGGACCGGCCACATCGCCAGCCGCAAAGATATTCGGATAGATGGTCTGCAGGTAATCATCCGTCTGCACCGTCCGGGAAGGCGTCGTTCCAATCCCGAGCTCCTCCAAACCGTAGCCAGTGGTGTTGGCGACGCGACCGACAGCCACGAGTAATGTGTCGAACGGAACTCGGACCTCGGCACCATCGTGCTCGGCGATCAGAATCTTCGCTTCGCCTTCCCTGACGAAGCGCGTAGCTGTGTGACTGGTCAGGACCCGAACGCCCTCGCGTTCAAAACGCTCTCGCACCATTGCCGACACCTCGGGGTCTTCGCGTTCGAGAAGACGCGGAGCGCGTTCGATCTGGGTGACCTGGCTGCCCAGCCTTGCGAACGCCTGCGCCATCTCGGCGCCGATCGGACCTCCGCCAAGCACCACGAGACGATCGGGCCGAGCCCGCAGGTTCCAGATCGTGTCCGAAGTGACGTACCCGATGTCATCAATTCCGGGAATTGGCGGGACGAACGGTCGTGCCCCCGCAGCGATGATGATGTTGCGCGTGGTGAGAGTCCGGTGCCCCGCGGCCGTCTCTACGTCTACGGTCCACGGCGAAGTGATGCGGGCGCTACCTTCGACGACGTCGACACCGAGCGAGGTGTAGCGCTCGACCGAGTCGTGCGGTTCCACCGTCTTGATCACGCGCGACACACGCGCCATCACGTCTGCGAAGTCAAAGGTGGCGGTTGCGGTCGTGAGACCGAACTCTTTGGCTCGATTGATATGCGACAGGAGCTTCGCGGAGCGCAGCAGGGCCTTGCTGGGCACGCAGCCGGTGTTCAGGCAGTCACCACCCATCCTGTGTTGTTCGACCAGTGCGACTCTCGCCTTGGTCGCGGCCGCGATGTAGGCCGAGACCAGACCCGCAGACCCGGCGCCGATGACGACCAGGTTGTAGTCGTACCTGGCTGGACGCTGGCTCTGCCACTTGGCGTAAACCTTGCGGGCCTTCAGCATGTCGAGCGCGCGGCGCGCGGCCAGTGGAAAGACGCCCAGCAGGACAAACGCGGCCACCAGCCCGGGCGAAATGTGGAACTGCCCCAGTTGCGTGCCCGCATAGATGTACACAACCGTGCCGGCGAGCATGCCCACCTGGCTGACCCAGTAGAACGTCACGGTGCGGATGGCCGTGACTCCCATTGACAGATTGATCAGCCAGAAGGGAAAGAGCGGCACCAGTCGCAGGGCGAACAGGTAGAACGCGCCCTCACGCGCGATGCCTTCGTCGAGGGGCTTCAGTCGGTCGCTCAGGCGCGCCCGGACCCAGTCGCGCAGCAGAAATCGCGACACCAGAAACGCCAGCGTCGCGCCGATCGTGGACGCGAACGACACGATGACGGTGCCGGTCACCAGTCCAAAGAGCGCGCCGGCCACCAGGGTCATGATGGCCGCGCCAGGTAAAGACAGCGCCGTCACCGCTATGTAGGCGGCAGCGAACAAGGCCGGCGTCTGCACCGGATGCGCCGCGGCGTACGCGTCAATTGCGGCGCGTTGGGCCAGAAAAGAGTCGAACGACAGATACTGGTTCAGGTCTAACGCCACAAACGTCGCCACACCCGCGACGACGATGGCAAAGACCAATAGACGGATTCTCACTTCTGTTCTCCCATCGCGTTCAGGCGCGGCGCTGCACCCTGCCGGATCACGTCATTGAGCGACCAGTCGTAGTCGAGAAAGCGCAGTCTGACCCTGTCACTGCGGGCTGCCGCCCTGGCGGCGTCTGGACCGTAGGTGGCGATGGCGCCGAGCACAGCACGATCCTTCGGAGAGCCCTGCGCCGGCCCCGCGGTCTCGAACCGTTCGACGAAGTCGTCGCCGTACCATTTAAAGATGCTCGACACCGACACGGTGGTGCCAGAGAGCACCAAGCCCTGAGCGCTGGAGAGATAGCGTCGCGCCGCGGCCTCAAGTTGGCGCTCAAGACCATCAGCGCGGTACGCGGCAGCCCAGAGAACCGGGCAACTCGCCGACGCGCAGTTCAGAGCGAAGTGGACCAACGGCTCCTTGAACTCAGGCCGCAGGATCTTGTGTTCGATGTCATCAAGCGTCAGTGACCGGCCGGCGGCCTGCCATTTCAGCCTGCTCCAGACACCGTCAATCTGCCGAATACTGTTGCGCGGACCGAGCGAAAAAAAGCTGCCTTTGATGGGATAGTGATCGACGATCGCCCGCAGGGTGAAGAGATTGTAGGCGTTGATCCAGAACGCCATTTGCTGATTCGTGGACCATCCCGCCAGATCAGCGGTGGTCACCGCCGCCAATGATGCCTCGACCTCCGCGAGGCTTGTGGTGCTGGCCTTCAACTGCTGATAATCGACGCGAGGTTCGCGCACCACGCGGCCCAGCAGCGCTCCGTACGCAGTGTAATCATGGTCGAACGCAGGGGGCTGATTCCCGGTCGCAGCCGGGGGCCCTTCGGACCATGGGAGAGTGGTGGCCACCAGGCCTGCGATGGCGATTGCGCGTATCGTCGTGAAAATCATGGTGTGAAGTCTGAGAAAGGTCGTGTCTGTTACGTACGTGACTGATGGCCCGGTGTAACGCCGGCGGCTGGCGGGTGACTACCCAGTCATCATGACTCTTGCCGCTCGCGTTCGCGCCGTGTTTGCCCGCCTCGAACTCATCCCGATGTCCTTGATGCTGCTCCTGATGCGCGTGGGCGTCGGCATGGTGTTCTTCAAGGCCGGGTTGCTCAAATACAACTCGTGGGAGTTCACCATTCTTCTGTTCCGTGACGAATACAAAGTGCCGCTTCTGGCGCCTGAACTGGCAGCCCGGATGGCCATGGTCCAGGAACTCACACTCCCAATCCTGCTATTTGTCGGCCTTGGTACCCGTCTGGCGACCCTGCCGCTCTTCGGTATGATTCTGGTGATCCAGACATTTGTCTATCCCAACGCCTGGGCCGACCACCTCTTCTGGGCCAGCGCACTCCTGCTCATCCTGAGCCGAGGGCCAGGGGTCTTCTCTCTGGATCACCTGATCGCCACGCGCTTCTCCAGTAGGCCCTGACAATGCGCGCGCCCAGAACACTCGGACTCGTGGTCGTCGGCGCAAGCCTGGTCCTCGCGGCCGGCCTGCACTGGTGGCCGTCAGACGCGGTGGGCGCTGGTGAGACCGCCGGCGTCGCCACCACGGAAGCCCGTGCGTTGCCGCCCTTCGCCTTCACGGCGCTCGACGGACAGACCGTGACGCCGGACTCCGTGAAAGGCAACGTGCTTCTCGTCAACTTCTGGGCCACCTGGTGCGCACCCTGTCGACAGGAGTTTCCGTCGCTGGTCGCCCTCCAGGCCCGCCACGGCAGCGCACTTCAGGTGCTCGGCATGGCTTTCGATGAAGGTCCACTGGACGACATCAACGCGTTCGCCAGGCAATTCCAGACCAACTTCCCGATCATCGTCGCCCACGCCGCGGAGGCCGAGCTGTTTGGCGGCATCATCGGCTTGCCTGCGACGTTTATCGTCGATCGCGCCGGGCACATTGTGTACACCCACGTGGGTTATGCCTCGGCGGATATGTTGGAGGACGCGGTCCAGAACGTGCTCCGGGACCGGGGCCTGTAACGATCAGTCGGATCCAGGGATGAGTGGCAGGAATTGCCGACGTAACCGCCGGTGCTTCCGAGACGAATAAGACAGACAGGTGACGGCGCGTGGTGCGCCGGCACATTGTGGCCCGTTCCATTGGAGTTTCACCGTATGCATCTCAACCGTCGTTACATCATCTCTTCCGCCCTTGCCGCCGCCATCGCTGCGCCGGCGCTCTACGCCGCCTCTGCCACGAGCACGGCGGACCAGGCCCCGGCCCCGGCATACAAGGCCGAGAAGTGCTACGGCATTGCCAAAGCCGGCAAGAACGACTGCGCCTCAACCGGAAACAGCTCGTGCGCGGGCACCTCGAAACTCAACGCCGATCCGAACGCCTGGATCTACGTTGCCGAAGGGTACTGCGAGCGCATCGTCAACGGCAGTCTGAAGCCGAAGGCGTAGACGGGGCCAACTCCGTGATGATCTGGACCAAGACAGGACGACAGCCGCAGGACGTGGGCGCCGGCATAGGCCTGCGGTTGCCCCACCTTGCGGAGGTGCTGGACACCAAGCCGGACGTCCCGTTCTTCGAGGTGCACCCGGAAACGTTTCTGGCGAATCCGCACGCCACCGAACTGCTGCTGGCCATTGCCGATCGATATCCCGTGTCCGTGCACACGGTCGGGGTATCGATCGGCAGCGCCTCGGGCCTTGACCGTGCACACATGGCGCGAGTCAAACGCCTGGTCGACCTGGTCAACCCCGTCCTGTTTTCTGGCCACGTCGCCTGGTCGACCCATGCGGGTGACTATCTGAACGATCTGCTGCCACTGCCCTACACCGAAGAATCCCTGACGCTTCTCGCACGGCACATCACACAGGTGCAGGACGCCTTTGAGCGAAGGTATCTGCTGGAGAATCCCTCCAGTTACCTCGGCTTTGCAGATTCGACGATGACCGAGCCGGAGTTCCTGTCGGCATTGGTTGAGCGAACAGGTTGCCGGCTGCTGTGCGACGTCAGCAACGTGTACCTGAGCGCCCACAACATGGGCTTTGATGCGGAGGCCTACCTGGACGCCCTTCCAGGCGAAGCTGTAGCGGAGTTACACCTGGGCGGGTTTGAGGCCGAGGCCGACGAACGCACACCAGGAACCACTCTTCTGGTGGATACACATGGGACGCGCGTCGCTGATGGCGTATGGCAGCTCTATGAGTACGCCGTGTCACGGTTCGGTCCGGTCCCAACGCTGATCGAGCGAGACAACGACATTCCCGATCTCGGCACGTTGATCGCCGAGAGCCAGTTGGCCCGTCCGCACGCCAGCCGGGGCCTGGCCAAACAATATGTCCACACTCAGTGATGTCCAGCATCGAATCAGAGAGGCGGTAGTCCGGGGCGACTTCGCGTCGGCGAGTCCCGTACTCATCGGCGGCAGAGATCCCATCAGTCGCCTGGCCGTGCACCATCGGCACTTTCACGCCAGTTTGCTGGATGCGATTCGCACGCGCTTTCCCGCGACAGCCTGGCTGATTGGTGACATGGCGCTCACGGCCGGTGCGCAGCGTTTCATCGCGGCGCATCCCCCGAGGGTCGTCTGTATCGCCGAATTTGGCAGCGCGTTTCCCGCATTCCTGGCTCAGGAACCCTCCTCGAGCGAGGTGCCCTACCTGGAATCCTTCGCCACGCTCGAATGGCACGTCGGCCGCGTGTCGGTCGCGGTCGGCAGCCCGGCAATAGGGATCACTGACCTGACGGCGATCGATCCCCAGGCGCTCATGTCAGCAGCCGTTGTCTTGCAGCCTGGTGTGATCTACCTCACGCTTGAATGGCCGGTGGATGAACTCATGCGGTTGTATCTTTCGACCCAGGCGCCTCCAGCATTTCAGATCCACGCCAACACGGTTGAGGTGGAAGTCTTTGGCGTCCGAGGGGAATTGAAGCTGACGCGCCTCTCGGCCGCGGCCGCGACGTTCCGGTCGCAGCTGCAGTCCGGCGCGACACTCAGCGCTGCTTCAGAGGCCGCGATGGACTGTGATGCGGCGTTTGATCCCGGACGCGCCCTTGTCGAGGTGTGCGACAGCGGAGCCCTGTGTGGGCTCAGCCTGTCGACGGCAGACGTCGATTAGGTCGTCACGAAGGCCGGGCTGTGGAGCCGGCGAAGTTTACGCCGTCCTATCAGGGCTACTGCGCGACCGCCGTGGCACAAGGCATGAAGCTCGCGTCTAGTCCGGAACTCTTCGTAGTCGAAGGCGGCAAGACGTATCTGTTCTCAACAGCGCAGGCGAAGCAGATGTTTGAAATGGACAAGAAGGGTACGATCGCCAAGGCCGACGCAAACTGGCCAAAGGTGAGCAAGATGCCCGTCTCGAAGATGGGTGGGCTGTAGGCCCTGTCCAGCGGCTGGCTTTACATGGGGCGGCACCGGCGAAGTGCCGCCCCGGCGTTTGGACGCCCTGGGCCACACACGCCTGACGCGATGAATTTCTGGAGTCGTTGCTCGGCAGCAACGGCGTCCTCGGCCAGGCCGAATCCTGGAACGATCTCATGGAGCGCATCGCGTTCAAGAGCGATAAGCTCGCCACGACCCGTTGAATTCAATCTCCGCAGAAAGGATCGCCTATGAAAAAGAATTCGAAGCAAGTTCTGGTCGTGGATGTAGGCGGCAATCACGTCAAGTGTCTGCTCACCGGGCAGGAGAACCCGCGGGAGTGTGACTCCGGGCCGTCCATGACGCCCGAGGAGATGGTCGCCGGGGTCCGCAAGGCAACCAAGGACTGGAAATACAACGTGGTCTCGATCGGCTATCCGGGCGTGGTTCTCCGCGGCGAGCCGGTTTCCGAACCGCACAACCTCGGACCGGGGTGGGTAGGATTCGACTTCGAGGCTGCATTCGGTTGTCCCGTCAAGATCATCAACGACGCCGCCCTGCAAGCTCTGGGGAGCTATGAGGGAGGCAAGATGCTTTTCCTGGGACTGGGCACCGGCCTCGGCTCCGCCATGATCGTGGACGGCATCGTCGAGCCGATGGAACTGGCTCATCTGCCGTACAGAAAAGGCACCTTCGAGGATTACGTGAGTGCTCAGAAGTTGGAGGACGTAGGAAAAAAGAAATGGCAAAAATACGTCACGGATGTGGTGAGCCGCCTGATCGCCGCGCTCGAACCCCGCGATGTCGTCATCGGGGGAGGCAATGTGAACAATCTCAAGGAACTGCCACCCGGCTGCCGGGCGGGCAACAACGCCAACGCATTCCTTGGAGGGTTTCGCCTGTGGGAGGAAGCCGGCAAATGGAAAGCGTCCGCCGAATCCAGCAGGCCCCCCCACCTGCCACCCCTCACGAAACGTTCCGCGTGGAAGGCCCTTGCTTCCCACCATAAGCAGGTCAAGAAGCTGCACCTGCGGAAGCTGTTCGCCGATGACCCGAAGCGGGGGCAGCGGCTCACGGTCGAGGCCGCAGGTCTGTTTCTCGATTACTCAAAGAACCGGACTACCGACAAGACGCTCACGTTGCTCATGGAACTGGCGGAGGATTCAGGCCTGCGCTCCGCCATCGACGCCATGTTTCGGGGCGAGAAGATCAACGTCACGGAGCAGCGCGCGGTCCTGCACGTGGCCCTGCGCGCGCCGAAAGGGCAGAACATCTTCGTGGACGGCAAGAATGTCGTTCCGGATGTCCACGCCGTGCTCGACCGGATGGCGGGCTTCTCCCAACGCGTTCGCAACGGCCAGTGGAAGGGACACACCGGCAAACGCATCAGGAACATCGTCAACATCGGCATCGGCGGTTCCGACCTTGGACCGGTGATGGCCCACGAGGCGCTCAAGCATTACAGCGACCGCCGACTGACCGTGCGGTTCGTGTCGAACGTGGATGGCGCCGACTTTGTGGAAGCGACCCGGGATCTCGATCCGGCCGAGACGCTGTTCATCGTGGCTTCGAAAACGTTCACCACGATGGAGACGATGATCAACGCGCAAAGCGCGCGCGCCTGGTTGCTCAAAGGCCTCGGTGGCAACCGCAAGGCTGTGGCCAAACATTTTGTCGCGGTGTCCACGAACGCAGAACAGGTGGCGGCGTTCGGCATTGATCCCGCCAACATGTTCGAGTTCTGGGACTGGGTCGGGGGGCGTTATTCGATGGGATCGGCAATCGGTCTTGCGACGATGGTCGCCATCGGTCACAGCCATTTTCGCGCGTTGCTCGACGGGTTTCACCAAATGGACGAACATTTCCGCACCGCGCCGTTCGAGAAGAACCTGCCGGTGCTTCTGGGGCTCCTGTCTGTCTGGAACAACAATTTTTTCGGGGCGCAGACCGTCGCCGTGCTGCCCTACGAACAGTATCTCAAGCGGTTCCCGGCGTATCTGCAGCAGTTGACGATGGAGAGCAACGGCAAGCATGTCAGGATCGACGGCAAGGCGGTTGACTACGATACCGGCCCGATCATCTGGGGCGAACCCGGGACCAACGGCCAACATTCGTTTTACCAGTTGATCCATCAGGGCACCAGACTCATTCCGTGCGATTTCATCGCGTTCGGCCATGCGCTCACGCCTCTGGGCCGGCACCATGACATCCTGCTGGCCAATGTCCTGGCGCAGGCCGAGGCGCTCGCCTTTGGCAAAACGCCCAAGGAGGTCCGGGCCGAGGGCGTGCCTGCCGAACTGGTGCCGCACCGCGTGTTCGAGGGCAACCGCCCGTCGAACCTGATTCTCGCCGACCGTCTCACGCCCGCGATCCTCGGCGCCCTGGTGGCGCTTTATGAACACAGCGTTTTCACCCAGGGCGTGATCTGGGGCATCGGTCCGTTTGACCAATGGGGCGTCGAACTGGGCAAAGCCCTCGCCCAACGCATCATCCCGGAACTTGAAAGCCGGACCGCGCCCAAGCCGGCGCATGACAGCTCGACCAACAACCTGATCCGGCGCTACCGGGCCATGAAGGAGTCGAAATGACGGCGTTGGTGAGGTCCGACGCCCTGGTGTTCTTCGGCGCCACGGGCGATCTGGCCTTCAAGAAGATATTCCCGGCGTTGCACGCGCTGGTGAAACGCGGTCAGCTCGACGTGCCGGTCATCGGGGTGGGCCGCTCGGACTGGTCCGACGACCAGCTCCGGGCGCGGGCGCGCGCGAGCATCAAGAAGCACGGAGTGTCCGATTCTGCTGCAGGCAAAAAACTCTGCGGTCTGTTGCGCTATGTCCGCGTGGACTATTCCGCTCCGGAAACCTTTCAGGCGCTGCGCAAGGCCTTGGGCAAAGCCCGGCGCCCGGCGCACTATCTGGCCATTCCGCCCCAAATGTTCGACGTCGTGGTGAAACATCTGGCGGCATCCGGATGCGCCAAAGGCGCGCGCGTGCTCGTCGAAAAGCCCTTCGGGCGCGATTTGGCCTCCGCCAGGAAACTCAATCGGATCCTCCTGAGCACCTTTGCCGAGTCGGATATCTTCCGCATTGATCATTACCTCGGGAAACGCGCCGTGAACAACCTGCACTTTTTCCGCTTCGCGAATGCGTTTCTGGAACCGGTCTGGAGCCGTCACTACATCGAGAGCGTGCAGATCACCCTGGCGGAAGACTTCGGCGTTCAGGGCCGGGGCGGCTTCTATGAAGAGACGGGCGCCATCCGCGATGTGATCCAGAATCACCTGTTCCAGGTGCTGACTCATCTGGCCATGGAACCCGCGGCGGGCCCCGACAGTGAGTCGCTTCGCGACGCCAAAGTCAAGGTCCTCAAGACCATCGTGCCACTGAAAACGACGCACCTCGTTCGCGGGCAATTCCGCGGGTACCGCAAGGAGAAGGGTGTGGCGACGGATTCCAAAGTGGAGACGTTTGCGGCCATGCGACTGGACATCGATTCGGATCGATGGAGGGGCGTGCCTTTCTACCTCCGGGCCGGGAAGTGTCTTCCCGTCACCTCCACGGAGGTCGTGATCCGGCTCCGGCAAGCCGCAAATCTGCCTCAAGGCTTCGATCTTGATTCCAATTCGTTGCGATTGCAGATCAGCCCAGACATTCTCTTCGCGCTTGGCCTCAATGTGCTGGACCCCGACGACCAGAGGACGGGGCAGGCGGTGAAACTTGTTGCGTGTCACGAACCGGATACTGGCGAGCCGTCCGCGTACGAACGCGTGCTCGGCGACGCCATGAAGGGAGACGCCGCGCTCTTCGCCCGGCAGGATTATTCGGAAGAAGCCTGGCGCATCGTCGATGCGGCCCTGAAGGCGAAGACGCTCGTGCAGGCATACACGCCGGGGACTTGGGGACCGAAAGTGGTCGCGCGAATCAGCCCTCCCGGTGGCTGGCACAACCCCGCCGGCAAACGGTGGAGGCGACGTTCATGACCGCGACCTTCAGCTCCCGCCTGTCGGCCACGAGCACGCCGCTCAAGCACGCCTGGGAACACACCGTGGGCAGCGGTCATGCGCCGCTCGCACTCCGCGCGGATTGGCAGGAGCAGCTCCGCCGCTGCCACGACGAGCTTGGCTTCCGGCATGTCCGCTTCCACGGACTGCTCTCGGATGACATGGGCACGCTCATCGCCCACCAGGACACACCGCTCTACTCCTTCTTCAACGCCGACCGCATCTGCGACTTCCTGCTGTCGATCGGCATGCGCCCCTTTGTCGAGCTGGGCTTCATGCCGGAGATGCTGGCTTCGGGGCCCGAAACCGTTTTTCACTATCGGGGGAATATCACGCCGCCCAAGGATTACGACGCCTGGGGCACGCTCATCCG
>Ga0105044_10002277_pt1 | contig 26103 bp, 15 predicted proteins | sample MAT01_FD_78092 | JGI IMG/M metagenome (GOLD analysis project Ga0105044, IMG submission 78092) | Freshwater microbial communities from Lake Fryxell liftoff mats and glacier meltwater in Antarctica - MAT-01 | ecosystem: Environmental > Aquatic > Freshwater > Ice > Liftoff microbial mat | place... | reverse complement strand
TGATGCTGGGATCGTTGGCGGCTGGCGGTCACCTGCAATTGCAACGCGAAGCCTGGTTGAAGCGCGGCAAGCCTGCCGAGCGCCTGCACTGGCTGGATTTGCGCGACAAAGCCGGGCCCCCTTTCGCCTGGCAGGGCGCCGCGGCCTTTGTGCACACTCTGCAGGAGCGGGTTCACACCTTGCAGGGCTTGCTGGACCACCTGCGACCCGTCGTGGCGCCCCCCGCGTCGCCGCAGTCCGTGCGCATCTACATCGAAAGCAACCAACACGAACGCAATCTGTGGGAGCCGCTGGGTGAGCAGATCCGCCTCAAGTGGGACGAAGTCTGCCAGCGCCTGGCCCCGGGCCGCACGCCGGCGCTGCACCTGCGCACGCGGGGGCTACCGGTGGACCAGATCGACAGCTTTCCCAGCCTGGACGATGCCGATGGCGTGGTTCTGCTGTGGGGCCGCAAGACATCCGATGCGCTGGTCGCGCAGATCAACAAGGTCGAGAACAAGTTGTCCCCGGGGCGCGACGTCGCGCCGGGCATCGTGGCTTACCTGATGCCCCCGCAGGCGTCGACCGAACCCATTCCCGCCTGGGGCTGGCAGGTGCTGCGCTTCGACGTGCACGACACCAGCAAGGTGGACGTGGTGGATGCAGAGCGCGATGAGCTGGACCGCTTCCTGTGCAAGGTGTTCGAACGCCGCCAGCAGCGCGACAAGGGCCTGACATGAACGAGCCCGCCCTCGACGCCCGCGCCCGGCTGCCGCGCGAGCCGTATCCCGGCCTGCGACCCTTCCTGGACTTCGAGGCCGCGCTTCTGTTCGGGCGCGAACGGCAGGTGCGCGAGGTGATTGAGCACCTCAAGCAGACCCAGTTCGTGGCCGTGCTGGGGGGCTCGGGGTCCGGAAAAAGCAGCCTCATCCATGCCGGCGTGGTGCCTGAACTTAGAAGTTATGGGATTCCTGGTGCGGGTGACCTGTGGCTGCCCTTGACCTGCACACCCGGCACCAACGTCTCGGCTCAGGACCGCGTGGCGCGGCGGCACTCGCCCATCACACGGCTGGCGCGGCGTTTTGGCGGCCTCCTGAGAAGCCGTGGCAGCGAGGCTGCCGACCTGCAGCGGGAGCAGGAGATCGCCCAGGTCTTCCGGCAAGAGGCCGGCTTCGCGCGTCTGCTCGACACCTATGGCGGCGAGTTGGCGCTGCCGCCGGGCCCCGACCCGGCCGATGCACGGGTGTTGTTTGTGCTGGACCAGTTTGAAGAGCTGTTTCACCCCACCAACCGCGAAGCGGCTGACGTGCCCTTGCTGGTGGAACGCGTGCTGGACCACTTCTTCAACCCGCACGAACGGTGCTACGTGGTGCTGACGATGCGCAGCGAGCACCTCAACGACTGCGCCACTTACCTGGAGTTGCCCGACGCCATCAACAAGTCGTCCTACCTCGTCCGCCGCCTGGATGCGGACGAACTGCGCGGCGCCATCACCGGCCCTGCGCAGCGCTTCCTGCGCCTGATGGCCCGCAGCGCGACGCCCGATCAGGTGCTGCCGGCGCAGGTGGTGTTTGACGAAGACGTGGTGCAGCGCCTGCTGCGCGACGTGCAGTCCATCACCCACGATCCCGACCACCTGCCGCTGTTGCAGCACCTGCTGGCACGTTTGTGGGAAGCGGCGCTGGAGCGGCAGGAGATGGACGTGTCGGTGCCCGATCGCATCACACGCGCCGACCTGGCGCGAGCGGTGCAGGCTGGCGCGCGAGGCCATGACCGACCGCTGGACGACGGCGTCAACACGCTGCGCGCCTGCGTCGAAAACTGGCCCGAGACGCTGTACCAGTGGCACGACCCGGCCAAGCGGGAGCAGTTCGACGACCTGTTCCGCCACCTCGCGTTCAAGGACCCGAACACGGGCCTGTATTCGCAGCAGCGCATCGATGTCGATGTCGGCGCGCGCTGGCTGGGCCCGGACAAGACCCGAGCCGACCTGCGGGCGCTCATCTCCGAAGGTTTTCTGGGCTCGGTGGACTACCTGTTCTGGGACGACGAAGACCCGGCGCGTGTGACGCTGAAGGTGTCGCACGAGTCCTTCATCCGTGGCTGGCCGCGCTTTCGCGCGCTCATCGACACCGAGTCTGCGCACTTCGATGAATTCCTGGGCGTGCTGCGCAAATGCGCCGATTGGTCGGCTGGCCTTCGGAGCGACGACTACCTGCTGGAGGCCGGTGAATTGCGCCGCCTGGGCGGCGCTGGTTTTGCGTCGCGCGTGAAGCAAGCCGACAAGCGCGACACCTGGCGCCGATTCCTGGCGCTGGACCGCGATGGTGCGCGGCTGGCACGACATGAACCCGAACTGGACGCCTTCTTCGATGCCTCCACCCGGCGCCAGGCCGAACGGGTGGCGCGCGAGACGCGGGCCAAACGCAGCGCACGCTGGCTGGTGCTGGTCACCGTGGTTTTTGCGTTGCTGCCCACGGCTGTGTTTTCCGTGCTGGTTCAAGGCCCGACGATGCGCCGTGCGGAGCTGCTGTTTGACGCCGGCAACCGTGCCAACCGCGCCACGCTCAGCACCAGCCAGGCCAAAGTGGGCGACGCCTCGGGCACTTTGGACTCGTTGTTGCGTGCGGCCGAGCTGGTCGAGGCGGCACGGCAGGGCGAAGGTTCCTGGCGCACGGTGACTTCGCGCAGTGCGCTGCAACTCCTGGGCAACTGGCCACCCTTTGGCGAACAGCGTGACTTTCTGGCCAGCATCTTCACGCAGGCCGAGCCGCCGGTGAACGGCACGCTGCGACAGATCCTCACGGGATCGATATGGCGTGCACCGCCGCCGTCCACCCTGAGCGACCCTGTGCCGATGCCCGATGTCCTGGTCGACGCGCCCTGCGCCGCCGCGGGCACACTGGGCATCAGCGGCCCGGATGCGCCGGGTGCCGAACAGGCCACACCGAGCGGCCGGCTCTTTGTGTCGGCACGCCGCGCGGCCAGCGACGGCCGGCCCCTGCGTGCCTTGTTCGTGCCGAAACGGCCTGGCTTCGACCGCACGCTGGAGGTGTTCAGCGCCAGCGTCGACCCCGTCAGCGGCCTGTGCCTGCTGGGCGCCGTGGTGCTGTCCAGCCCCGAGGTGCTGGATTCGAGCCTGGTCTTCGATGCCGGCATGCGCTACTTCTATTACACCGTGCTGGACATCAGCCGGGCGGCCGGTACGGTGATCGTGCAAGAGGTGGACTGGGAACGCAGCCGCGACGGCCAGGTGCGCGCCTTGCAGCGGCAAACGCTGGCGACCATCTCCGATCCGCAAGCCGTGAGCGCCGTGCAGACCGCGGCCGGCGAGGCGCGTGTCGCCGTGGTGCCCACCTGGCGGCTGTCAGGCGGGCGCCAGGTGCAGGTGGCCGAACGCTCCTGGCGCATCGTGTCGGCGCAAGCCTTGCGTGTGGAACTCGACACCAGCATGGGCCAGCCACGCCCCCTGATGCCTTCACCGCCGGACTCGGCCTGCCTGCAGTTGGCGGCCAGCTTTGCCGCCATGCCTGGCTTCCAGATGTCGCACCACGAAAGCGCCAGCCACTGTTTCATGGTGGCGCGGGGCTGGCCTGCCTCGGGCCCGGCAATGGACCCCACGCGGCCAGCGCGTGACGAGATTCGCGTGGCCGTGCACGAAAGACCCGTCGGCGCCGTGCTTCGCCAGGCCGCACAAAGCCCGCCGGCCCCGGTGGCGGGGCTGGTGCCTTTTGCGCGTGTGGCCGCCGAAGAAGGAGACGCTGCAAGCGGTGGTCGCTGGTTCGTGGTGGAGTCGGGGCCGCATGCGGGCTGGTTGCTCTTGAAGTCACGCGACCGCAGCGGCGCCGAGCGCTTCATCGGCCTGCCCTGGAGCACCTGCGCGCTGTGGCGTCAGGGGCGGGAACTGCAAGCCCTGAACCCGGCGCCTGGCAAGGCGCAGGCGGGTGCTTCGCTGGCCTGCGGCGGGCCCTGATGTGCTGACGGGCCTGACCCTGGTCTGTGCAGCGGCTACAGTGCCGGCATGAGCACAGACACCGCACACACCGCCCCTGCAGCCGGCGCTTCCAGGCCGGCTGGCCATGCCCTGGTGCAAGCCCTCATCGCACAAGGTGTGCACACCTGCTTTGGCGTGCCAGGCGAAAGTTACCTGGCGGTGCTGGACGGTTTTTACGAACACCGCGACCGCATCCGTTTCATCGCCTGCCGACAAGAAGGTGGCGCTGCTTTCATGGCCGACGCGCAGGGCAAGCTGACGGGCCGCCCCGGCGTGTGCTTCGTCACCCGCGGCCCCGGCGCCACCAACGCCAGCATCGGCGTGCACACGGCCTTCCAGGACAGCACGCCGATGGTCTTGTTCATCGGCCAGGTGGCCAGCGACCAGCGCGATCGCGAAGCTTTTCAGGAAATCGACTACCGCCAGATGTTCAGCCCCGGCACGCTGGGCCTGGCCAAATGGGTGGCCGAGATACAAAGCGCAGACCGGGTGCCCGAATACGTCGCACGCGCCTTCCACACCGCCATGCAAGGGCGGCCGGGGCCTGTGGTGCTGTCCTTGCCCGAAGACATGCTGACCACGCTGACGGCAGCCCCGGTGCTGCCGCGTGTCGAGCCCGTGCACGCCTGGCCCGCGCCCGGCGGCCTGCGTGACCTGCGGGCCCTGCTGTTGGCTGCGCAGCGCCCCATCGTGCTGGCGGGTGGCTCGGGCTGGGACGCCGAAGCGGCCAAGGCGCTGCAGCGGTTTGCCGAGAACTGGCAGCTGCCCGTGGCCTGCGCCTGGCGCTTCCAGGACACCTTCGACAACCGGCATCCGCTGTACGCCGGCGACGTGGGCATCGGCACCAACCCCCGCCTGGTGGTGCGTGTGAAGGACGCCGACCTGGTCATCGCTCTGGGTGTGCGCCTGGGTGAGATGACGACCCAGGGCTATACCTACCTGCAGGCGCCGCGGCCGAGGCAGAAGCTGGTGCACATCCACGCCGGGGCCGAAGAGCTGGGTCGGGTCTACCAGGCCGACCTGATGCTGCAGGCCTCGATGGCCTGCGCCGCCAAGGCGCTGGAATCGCTGGCCGCGCCGACGCAGGTGCCCTGGGCCGCCCACGCTGCTTCAGCGCGTGCCGACTACGAAGCCAATCTCGTGGCGCCGGCTGTCGAGCCGATGGACATGGCGGTGCTCATCAAGGCCCTGCAACGCCTGCTGCCCGAGAGCACGGTCTACACCAATGGCGCTGGCAACTTCAGCGGCTGGCTGCACCGGTACTGCAGCTACCCGGGCCTGCAGCACCGCGGCCGCACGCAGCTGGCGCCGACGTCCGGCGCCATGGGCTACGGCCTGCCGGCTGCCGTGGGCGCGGCGCTGCTGCAGCCCGAACGCTGGGTGGTCAACATCGCGGGCGACGGCGACTTCTTGATGAACGGGCAGGAACTGGCCACCGCCACGGGCTACGGCGCCAAAAAGCTGATCAGCGTGGTGGTGGACAACGGCACCTACGGCACCATCCGCATGCACCAGGAACGTGATTACCCGGCCCGCGTGAGCGGCAGCGACCTCTTCAACCCCGACTTCGCTGCATTGGCACGGGCCTACGGCTGGCGCGGTGAATTCATCGATGCCACGGCGGCCATCGAGCCGGCGCTGGTGCGCGCCATCGAGGCCGGTGTGCCGACGCTGCTGCACGTGAAGCTGGACGCCAATGTCAGCACCAGCCGCACCACGCTGGCGGCGATACGCCAGGCGGCAGGCGGCTGAACACCGCCAACCAGCGAGACACGCAGCACAAGGCCGATGGGCGGATCGACGCAGGCGCAACTGGACAACACGGCTGTGGGCGCACCTTGCAGCAAGTTCTTTGGCAAGGGCGGCTGAAGTCACCATCAGCAGAGCACTGCCGTGCATCTGCCGAGCAACTGCCCCCCTGCGTGCTGAACCACCACCCGGAGGAGACGCAGATTCGCGAGGTGCAAATTTGACTGCAAAAAGTCTAATGGGCGCCTGATTTCTCAGGCGCCCATCTTTCAATCGGGCACTCAGTCAACCCATCCGGCGACCGCCAGTTGCCTAGTCAGGCCAAGTTCAACGAGCCGCAGCGCGGCGACGCGACAGTCCGAGAGCCAAGGCACCGAGGCCGACCAAGGCCAGGGAACCAGGTTCCGGAACGGTACCGCCGTCAACAATGCCGCCGTCAACAATTCTGCCGTCGCGAAGGCCGATCGAGATCGTTTCGGTGGCGCCAAAGACGGTACGGGTTTCGAACACCGTGAAAGCGGCGGCGAAGGACGTGAAACGGTTGTGAGTGGGGAAGCCGTTGATCATCGATGTACCAGCACCAGCGTCGCAGTCAATGCCGATTGCCACACCAGCCGCAGTGCATACAAAGCCGGAGGAGCCTCCAATCGACGCGCCCGCAGCAGCAGCACCCGCCGGCAGGAAGTTGTAGTAGGTGGCCAGGTCAGCGCTGCTGTTGCCAAAGATGTCGCCACCCGCATTGAACCAGGTCGCGATTTCCGGAGCGAAAGCATTCAGGGCGGCAGAGTCGGCATCGGTCAGCGCACAACCGCCGCAATCGACGTTTGATGCAACCACCATGACATCAATACCCGACAGGAAGGTCGCGAAAGCAGCGGCAGACACCGTGCTCGGGTCGAGCTGCGTGACGCCACCAGCCCACAGAGGCGCACCCTCAAGGACGCCGCCGACGAAACCAACACCCGTCGAACGGATCACCCCGACCCTGTAGCTGGCTGCCGCGATTGCGGTTCCCGTACCGGCGCCGCGCAGGTAATCCAGGATCACGGCGTCATAGCCGTTTTGGCCATCGTGAAGGTCGACATCGTGGCCGGTCAGAAAGACAGAGCCAGCGTTCGCGCCGGATGCCATGCCCAGCGCAAGCAACGCTGCGGTGGTCAGAGTCTTGAAGTTCAGTTTCATGGGTGCCCTCGTTCGTAGTGGAGTGATCATCCAAACACGAGCATGGTGTATGCCAGTTGGGAAATGTCAATATTTTTCAATCAGTTGTCGTCGGCATCGAGCCATCGGCCCGCCAGCGGATCACTCTCTTGTCAAGGATTTCGACACTCTCAGTCAGGCAACCACTCCGTAGCAGCAGCCGGCCGGCGCCGTTACCGCGTGGCCGATCCTTGCACAGCCGATTCGGCCTGGGCGCATTCGTGCTCGGCTATCAGCAGCAGCTCTTGGGCACGGCTCCAGACGCCCTGTTCGCTGCGCTGGATGTACTCATGGACAAAGTAGATCTGGAGCCGCGCCAACCGGCTCTGCGCACCGGCTCTTGGCTCCCATGAACGGCACAGGTAGCGGGCATACAGCGCCCGATGTGCCTTGGGCACTTCGTCAAAAGCCAGGCGCATCAGGTACTTGCGCCAGCGGTAGTTGGGGAATTCATCGGCCAGCGAGCGTGGCCTGTCGAAGTCCACGTCGCCCAGTCTGTCGTGCAGGACATCGACTATCCCGCCCTGTTCAGTCTGACCCCGCACCACGAACCAGCCCTCGTGCACGGAAGGTGCAGGCGCAAACATGTTCCATTTCTGCGTCAGCAGCGATGACCGGACGAAGTAGTTCAGCGTACTGGGCAGCGGGATGCCAGCCGAAGGCAGGGAAGCGAGGTTGGACCACATCACGACGATGGCCAGCCCCGCCACCACGAGGTTGGCGCCCCGGGACGCGTCGACTTGCAGCGTGCGGTAGGGCAGCGTCACCGCGCTGACACGGCCCAGCGCCGCCCGGTGATCGGCCACGAACTGGTAGATGCGGTCGCCAAGGGGCGCCAGCGCGCGGGCACCCAACAGCCGCCCGAAGAAGCCGAAAACAGGAGACCGTCGAATCACCAGTGCCACGGCGGCCCACCGAACGCTGCGCGATCCGTCGTGGTCCACGACGACCCAACTGTTGTGTTGAAGCATGTCGAGGTGGATGTCCGCGGTGTCCTGCGCTTTCAGGACCGGCACCGGCCCCAGCAACAGCAGCGTGCGCAGCAACAGGCAAGTCTTGAGGCAGAACTCGCAGCCGCCGTCGTAGTGCATTGCCAAGCCACGGCGTTTGGGGTCCTGCAGCTTCGCCTCCAGCCAGTCCCATACCGATCCCGGTGTGAAAGCTGACAAGGACGCGATGCTGACGAAAGGGAAGAGCCCGATCGCCAGACTCATGAAGAAGCCGACATGCATGGTGATGAACATCCACTGCAGCCCCAGGCGCAGCCAAGGTTGCACAAGCGGCACGAACATCAGCACAGGCCCCAGCAACTCCAGCCACCAGACGTAGTGTGTCAAGGCCGTCATCGGCGCTTCAAACTGTCGAAACCACACCGCAACGGGCGTGGCCAGGTGGTCGATGTTCAGAGCGTGCGCCACGGCCGTGCCGTCGGACACCCAGGATGGCCCCGACTTCAGCAGCGCGCTGAAGAAGTAGACCGACATCACCTGCAGCAGCAGAGCCACCGTGGCCGCCGAGAAGTGAAGATTCGGTGCCGGCACGGCCGATCGATCGAGCGCAGTGTCGACAGAAAATCGCGCGCCCAGCGGCAGGAACATGCCCCAGAAGAGCAGCATGGCCAGCAGGTTGTCTCCGCCTTGCACCAGTGTCGGGTTGCGGGTGATGAGCGACACCAGCAGCAGCCAGGACACCACGGTTGCCGTCCGCGTCCGGTAGCCCACCAACAGGGCCAGAGCGACAAGTGCTGCCAAGCCCATCAGGGTGCCCTGCCAGATGGCGGAACCGCTCAAGACGTGCAACGACATCGGCCAGCTGCCGTTCATCTGCAGCAGCGCCGAGCGCGGCAGGACACCATCGTCCGAGTAGTGCGCGGTCAGGTCGCGCAGGCGACTGGCGAGATCGGCAATGACCATGGCCGCCACCAGCACCCGAAACAGCGCCAGCGTTCGCAGATCAATGCCGAATGCAAACCGGATCCGACTCATACCTGCGCCCCAGGCCTCCGCACGCAGACGGCCACCCACTCGGCCGCCTGGCTACAAGGACTTCAACAAGGCGGACACTTCCGCCTGCCCGGCGAACTTGTCGCCTAGTTTCGCCAAGGCATCGAGTTCCTCGCGGGCCTGTGCCTTTTCGCCTTGTTTCATGTACAGCTTGGCCAGCCTCAGGCTGAGCGCTCCATCCCTGGGCCGCAGCGACCGCGCACGCTTTTGCGCGTCCACGGCCTGAGGCAACTGATTGTTGGCCTCCAGGGCTGTGGACAAGGTATCCAGAAACTCCGGGCGGTTCGGGCGCAAGTTGTTGGCCCGCTCCGCAAAGGGCACCGCCCCAGGTTTGCCCTGCTGCACCAGCAGCCAGGCCACATTGTTCATCGCCAGTGCATTGTCGGGCTGCACTTCAAGCACGGCGCGGTAGCGCGATTCGGCCAGCGCGTAATCGCGCTGAGTCAGGGCCATGTCGCCCAGGTAGTAGAGGAAAGCGGGCTCATTCGGCCGTACTTTGGCCCAGTCGGTCGCCAGCCGTTCGGCCTCGGCGCCCTGGCTGCCGGCCATCAGCGCCGCGTGCTGTTTGATGACGAGCTCAGTCGACTTTTCGCGTTTCAGCGCCGCCCGATAGGCGACCACAGCGGCGGTCCAGTTCTTGAGCTGGGCCTCGACGTCGCCTTCCAGTGCAAAGCCCGCGGCGCTGGTCGGGCTGCGCTTCTGCACCGCGCGGGCGACCGCCAGCGCGTCCTGCGGGCGTTTGTCCTGCAGTGCCAGCATCGCCAGATGGCGCTGGGCCACGATCAGATCGGGTTGCAATGCCACGGCACGGCGCAACGATCGGTCGGCCGCCTTGCGGTCTTGGACCGTCATGTAGGCGTCGGCCAGCCGCATCTCGTGCACCGGATTGTTGGGCTGCAGTGCCGTCAGCTTCTTGAAGGTGGAGATCGCGCGTTGGCTATCGCCGGCGGCCATTTCAGCCCGGCCCAGGGCATCCAGGACTTCCAGGTTGTTGGGCAGAGTCGCAGAGGCTTCCTGAGAGGCCAGCAACCCACCTTTGGCGTCACCGGACGCGATCAGCGCATTGACCAGTGCCAAGTGGGGGCCGGGTTCACCCGCCGCCAACTTGACGGCCTCGCGCAGCAATTCGATCGTCCGGGAAGCTGGCGCACCCGTGCGTGTAGCCAACTCGGCCAGCGCAAGCTTGGCCTGGAAGTTCTTGGGATAGGCCTTGAGATGGTTCTCAAAACGTTCTCGCGCGGCATCGGGCTTGCCTGCTGCCAGGTCGCTGGCAGCCAGGCTGGCCACCGCAGGGAAAAACCCCGGTTCGCGGGCCAGTGCCGTTTCGAAGCTCTTGACAGCGGCAGCATGGTTGTTCTGCATCAACTGCACGCGTCCACGCAGCAGATGGGGCAAGGCCCGGTCGGGCGCTTTTTTCTCCAGCGCGTCAAGTGCCTGCAGCGCGCCAGGCAGGTCGCCATCGCGAATGCGCACGCTCACGAGGGCCAGGTCGGCGCCGGGTCCGGTGTCGGAACGGGAAACCGACTCCAGTTCGGCAATGGCGCGGCTGCTGTTGCCGCCCCCAAGCAAGGCCAATGCGGCCGCTGTGCGAATGGAAGGGTCGCTTGGCGCCACCTTGGTCGCTTTCTGGAATGCATCGCTCGATCGCTTGGCGTCCCCCAGCTGCAAGTGGGCTTGTCCCGCCAGAGTCAGCGTCGCGCCGTCGACCTTGTTGGACTCCAGCACCGGCCGCAGCACTTCCAGCGTCTTCTCAGGCTGGCCGGACTGCAGAAAGCTCTGCGCCAGCAGCAGCCGCGTGAGGGGATCCTTTGGCGAAAGCTTGAGTGAGCGGGACAGGAAGGACTCGGCCAGCAGATGGGATTGCATGCGGAGTTCAGCCGCCCCGGCCAACTGCAGGGCCGCCTGGTCGTTGGGCCGGGCCTTGACGATGCGCTCCATGATCGACCGTACCAACTTGTAGTTCTTGTCGCCAAACGCCAGCCGCGCTTCAAGAAAGAGCGTGTCGGGGTGGTTCGGCGACTCCTTCTTCATCTTCTCGAACTCGGCTTTGGCCTCGGCCACCTTGCCCTGGTTGAACAGCAGGATGGCAACCGTGGCGCGGGTAGAGACCGACTTGGGGTTGGCATCCAAGGCCTGCTGGAACGACGCCAGTGCGGTCTCGGGTTTGGCCTTGATCAGCAGCTGGATCTCGCCCTTCAGGTTGCCGGCCTCGTTGTTGCCGGCATCCGCAACCAGCACTTGTTCAAGCAGCTTCAGGGCGGCGTCGAAATCGCGCTCGTTGATGTTCAGCCGCGCTTGCACGATCAGGGCCGGCGCATAACCCGGGCGCAAGCTCAACGCTTCGGCGGCCGATCTTTCGGCATTTTCCTTGTTGGAAGTCTTTGCGAATGCCGTTGCAAGGCTGGTTTTCAGATCTGCCGCAGCAGCAGCGTCATTGAGCTTTTCGGCGCTGAACCGGAGGATGAGCGCCGCGTCCTGTTCCAGCAAGAGCATTGCCCTGGCCACCTCGGGGATGATCAGCGTCTCGGCGCCGCCGAACTCCAGCGATTTCTGCAGTTCGGTCATGCCACCGGCCACGTCACCGCCCTCGATCAAGGCCTTGCCGAGCAGGTAACGGGCCTCGGCCGACCGGTCATTCTTCTGCAGGATGCTCTTCAGCGTGATGAAAGCGGCCTTGCGGTCATTCTTGGCCAGGTACTCCTTGGCAGAGGCAATCTGCGTCGCCTCGGACCCGCCATCGTCACAGCCCTGGAGCGTCCCACCTAAAGCTGTCAGAACGGCCAGCAGTGCAGCGAAGTGAATCGGGTTCCTCATGGCCTGGCTCCTCTGATGCTGTCGGACTGAATTGTGGACGCACGATAGCGCGCTGGCCACCAGCTACTGCCGCCGCCACCGCTCGGCCGCCCGCTCTGTGTGCGAATCTTCGCTGACAGCAGCTGACAGCAGCTGATAGACGCTGGCAGGCTGGCGGCGTGGCGGGCAGCTGGGCTTCCAGATCAGCCCAACCCCGGTACCCGCGTGAAACTGGCCTTCAAGCTGTTCTGTTTCTCATGGGGCATTTGGTGGGGCAGTCGGTGGGGCAGTCGGTGGGGCAGTCGGTGGGGCAGTCGACACCCCCCGGCTACAATGACGCCATCGGGGTGTAGCGCAGCCTGGTAGCGCAACTGGTTTGGGACCAGTGGGTCGAAGGTTCGAATCCTTTCACCCCGACCAACATCCCACAAGGCGGACGATCCAGGTCAAAACACCGGTCGTCCGGTTTGCTTTTTGGCGCCATCCAACAGGGCTCAGGCGGCTCCGCGCAAGGGTGCTGTCGCCGTCGCGGCCGCCACCCGTCGCACCAGGGCGGGGTCGTGCGGCTCCACCGCTTCTTTGTTCGGCGGCGTGCGACGCACGCCGGCCACGCTGTCGTCCATCTCTGCTGCCAACTTCACGGCCAGCGCGTGGGCCGTGGCAATGAGCCATGAGCCGGTGTCCTGGTCTTCGCGTGAATCCTGATCCAGGAAGTGATCGGCGGCCTTGGCCGCGGCGTGCAGCTGGTGGGCGCGCACGCGCAATGGCGACAGGCGGGCCAGCAGGGCAGCATCGGACTGGCGTTCCTTGATGGCACGCGCCAGGCTGTCCAGGTCGGCGGCCAGGTCAGCGGCCAAGCCCACGGTGCTGGACATGAGCCAGGACCCGGTGTCGCGGTCGGCGGCCTGGTCTTGTGCGTTGTAGTGGTCGGCGGCACGGGTGGCCGCGCGCAGCTGGTGTGCACGCGCGCCCAACTGGCGCAGCAGATGTGCGGCATCAGGCCCATCGGCGCTGGATGGCGGCGCTGAGGCGGCTGCGGTGGACGCGATCGGAGAAGGGCGGGTGTCTGCCATGGCGGCCTCGCTGAGATGGTGCGGGTGCGGGTGCGGGTGCGGGAGATCAGCTGCGATTCTGCCCACGAACGGCTGGCGCAGGGGCCATCGATCCCGGGTGGTGCTGCCAACCCTCACGCAGCAAAGCTGCCAGGTCCAGCAGCGGCTCGGTCGGACCGGCTTCAGTGGCCGGTTCTGCAGCAGCCTGCGGCGCCACTTGTTCGAAGTGCGGCAACAGATCGGCCGGGATGAAGCGCGAGCGCAGCGCGTACAGGTGCCTGCCGCCCAGCGCTCGCTGCTGCGTGACGTGAAAGCGCTGCGGCATCCACAGGCTGAGCTCATCGCGAGCACGTGTCATGCCCACGTACAGCAGCCGGCGCTCTTCTTCGATCTCGGCCGCGCTGCCGGTGGCCATGTCGGCCGGCATGCAGCCGTCCACCACGTTCAGGATGTGCACCGCGTTCCACTCCTGCCCCTTGGCCGAGTGCAGCGTGGACAGGATCAGATAGTCCTCGTCACGCAAGGGCACGCCCGACTCGTCGCTGCTGGCTTCGGGTGGGTCCAGCGTGAGCTCGGTGACAAACCGCTCGCGGCTGCGGTGCCCGGCCGCCACCTGCAGCAACTGGCCCAGGTCGGCCAGGCGCACACGGGCGTCGTCGTGCAGACGTTCCAGGTGCGGCTGGTACCAGTCGACAACCCGCTGCAAGTCGTCGGGCCACTGCGCGGCCGGGCTGCGCAGGTGCTGCATCAGATACAGCAGTGCATGCCAGGGCAGGGCAGCAGCAGGCGGCGGCTTGAAGCTGGACAGCGGCCCTTCGTGGTCCAGCAGCCGCCGCACGCTGGCCGGGCCCAGGCCGGGCACCAGGCGCGCCACGCGCATGGCCGGCAAACGTGCCGGCGGGTTGTCGGCCCAGCGCAGCACCGACAGCACGTCTTTCACGTGCGCCGCTTCCATGAACTTGAGCCCGCCGTACTTGACGAATGGGACCCCGCGCCGCGTGAGTTCCAGCTCCAGTGGCGCACTGTGTGTGCCGGTGCGGAACAGCACCGCCTGGCGCTTGAGCACCAGGCCGGCTTCGCGCTGCGCCAGCACCGCGTCGGCCACGGCGTGGGCTTGGGCGGCTTCGTCTTCCACCGTCATCAGGCGTGGCTTGCAGCCTGCTGCGCGCTGGCTCCACAGCTGTTTGGGAAAACGTTGCGCGGCCAGCGCCATCACGGCGTTGGACGCGTCCAGGATCTGCGGTGTGCACCGGTAGTTCTGCGTCAGCGTGACCACCCTCGCCGGTGGATCGAAACGCTGCGGAAAGTGAAGAATGTGCTGCACCTCGGCGCCGCGAAAGGCGTAGATGGATTGCGCGTCGTCGCCCACGGCGGTGAGCCCCTGGCCGTCGGGTTTCAGGGCCAGCAGGATGTCGGCTTGCAGGCGGTTGATGTCCTGCACCTCGTCCACCAGCACGTGGTCGAAGCGGCCGCCGACGCGGTCGGCCATGGCGGGTGTCTGCATCAGATGCCACCAGGCCAGCAACAGGTCATCGAAGTCCAGCGATTGCTGCTGCAGCTTGGCTTCACCGAAGCCCGTGAACAGTCGCACCAGATCGGCTTCATGGCCCAGGCACCAGGGGAAGGTGCTCTTGACCACCTCGGACACCGGCTGCCGGGTGTTGATGCAGCGCGAATGGATGGCCAGGCAGGTGGGCGCCAGCGGCAACCGATGTTCGCTGTCGGCCAGGCCCAGTGCCTGGCGTGTGTGCGCCATCAGGTCTTGGGCGTCGCTGCGGTCCAGCACGGTGAAGCCCGTGTTCAGGCCGATGCGCGAGGCCTCTTCGCGCAGCAGCCGCGCGGCCACGCTGTGGAAGGTGCCGCACCAGGGCAAGCTGGGTGGCGCGGTGTTGGACGGCAGGCGCAAGGACTGGTGCAGCAGGCGCGCCGCGCGCCGGGCCATTTCGCCGGCCGCGCGGCGCGAAAAGGTCATCAGCAGCACCCGTTGCGGGTCGGCGCCTTGCATCACCAGGTGCGCCAGCCGCGAGGCCAGGGTCAGCGTCTTGCCAGTGCCTGCACCTGCAATGACGAGCAGCGGGCCACCGCCTGGCGGATGCCTGACGGCCAGTTCCTGTTCGGGGTTGAGGGGGGCTAGGGCCTGCACGGCAGCAATCGGCAAGTGGGTGTGCCGTACTGTATGCGCATCCAGATGGCGGCCCGGCAGGGACCGGACGCCTGCCGAAAATCCTCACAAGTGCTTCAGACCGGTGGCACGTCTGCGGTCTGCGCTCCTGCCTTGGGTGCGCTGCCTCGACTGGCCGCGACAGTTCTCCTCGGCGCCGGCGTGGCGGCGGGTTTGGCGTCCAGCTATCGGGTGTCGGAGTTCCCTGCTGTGCGGCTGCCCGAGGCGTTGGGCCGCCGTTTGAGCCGCCTGACGGGACCGCGGGAACCTCTACTGGCATGGGAAACCGACAACGCGGCACACTCGGAGGATGAGTGCGCCTGAGTTGACTGCCTTGCCAGGGCCGCCGCCGGCCCAGTGTGAACCGGGGGCCGATGCCGTGGTGCGCGCGCTGCTGCTTACCGATGTGGTCGACAGCACCCGGCTCGCACAGACCATCGGCGACTTGCGCATGGCCGCGCTGTGGCAGGCCCACGACCGCTTGGCGCGCGACCTGCTGCGCCTGCACGGTGGCCGTGAGATCGACAAGACCGACGGCATGCTGCTGCTGTTCGAGCACCCTGTCGACGCGCTCGCCTACGCCGCGGCCTACCACGCCGGACTGGCCGCCGTCGGCGCCTACAGCGGCTTGGCCCTGGCCGCACGCGCTGGGCTTCACGTGGGGCCGGTGATGCTGCGCACCAACAGCGCCGACGACATCACCCGCGGCGCCAAGCCGCTCGAGGTCGAGGGCCTGGCCAAACCGACAGCGGCACGCGTGATGAGCCTGGCCCGGGGCGGACAGACGCTGCTGAGCGAGGACGCTGCCCGCGCCCTTGCTGCCGCAGGGCAGGCCGTCAAGGTCGTCTCCATCGGGGCCTGGCGGCTGAAGGGCGTGACCGAGCCGATGGAGCTGTTCGAGCCAGCCCTTGCCGCGCTGGGGGCACCACCCGACGGCGACAAGGCCTACCGCGTCGTACGGTTCGGCTCTCGCTGGCTGCCGGTGCGCGAGGTGCCGAACAACCTGCCGCAGCCGGGCACGCCCTTTGTCGGCCGCGAGCGCGAGGTCGACGAGATCAAGGACCTGTTGCCGCGCACCCGGCTGGTCACGCTGCTGGGCATGGGCGGACTGGGCAAGACGCGGCTGTCGCTTCAGGTGGCCGCCGAGACGCGCGCCGATTTCCCCGACGGCACCTGGTTCCTCGATCTGTCGCCGCTGCGCGATCCGGCGCTGGTGGCCGTCGAGGCGGCGCGGCTGCTGCAGGTGCAAGAGGAGCCGGGCCGGCCGCTGCTGCAAGCCATCGCCGCGGCCATGAAGGACCGGCGACTGCTGCTCGTGGTCGACAACTGCGAGCACCTCGTTGACGCCGCTGCAGCGCTGGCCCAGGCGCTGCTGCGCCAGGCGCCCGATGTGCGCATCGTGGCCTCCAGCCGCATCGCGCTGCAGGTGGCCGGTGAGCAGACCTATCCGGTGCAGCCACTGGCGGTGCCGCGCCTGGCGCCGGGCCAGCCCATCGACACCGCCGCGCTCGGTTCGATGCCCTCGGTGCAGCTGTTCGTGCAGCGCGCGCAGGCCCAGCGTGCCGGCTTCCAGCTCGATGCGGCGCAGGCCGCGGCGGTGGCCGAACTGGTGGCGCGGCTCGAAGGCATTCCGCTGGCGCTGGAGCTGGCGGCGGCGCGCGTGCGCTCGATGTCGGTGGCCGACATCAACGCCCGGCTGAAGGACCGCTACCGGCTGCTCACCGGTGGCAGCCGCGTGGCGCAGCAGCGGCAGCAGACGCTGCGCTCGCTGGTCGACTGGTCCCACGAGCTGCTCGCGCCGGCCGAGCAGACGCTGTTCGCGCGCCTGGCGGTGTTCGTGGGCGGCTTCGACCTCGCCGGCGCCGAGGCCGTTTGCGGCACCGAGCCGCTCGACCCGCTGGACCTCGCCGACCTGCTCGACCGCCTGGTCGGCCACTCGCTCGTCTCGATGGCCGACCAGGCCGACGGCGGCGTGCGCTACTCGATGCTGGAGACCCTGCGCGAGTACGCGGTCGAGAAGCTGCGCGAGCTCCCGGATGCCGAGCCGACGATGGCGCGCCACGCCGAGCAGATGTTCGGCATCGCCAAGCAGGCGCGCGACGGGATGAAGGGTGCAAAGCAGGCGCTGTGGGTGGCGCGGCTGGAGGACGAACTCGACAACCTGCGCGCCGCGATGGCCACCGCACGTGCCGGCATCGTCGACCCGCTGCTGGCGGCCAAGATCCCGGTGGCGCTGCAGAACTTCTTCATCACCCGCGGCTATCTGTCGGAAGGCCGCGAGCTGATGCGCGCCGCGCTGGCGCTACCGGCCGTGCTGGCCAGCGACCTGGCGCGTGCCCACGCGCTGTACGCCGCCGCAGCCCTTGCGGTGGCGCACGGCGACCCGCGCGAGGCGCGGGCGCAGCTCAGCACCTGCCTGGCCTTGCGCCGCGCTGCCGACGACCGCGTGGGCACCGCACAGACGCTGTCGACGCTGGCGATGGCCCAGCTCGCGGCCGGCGACGCGTCGGCGGCGTTGCAGTCCGAGCTCGAAGCGCTCGGTCTCTTTCGCGCGTTGGGCCACCGCGTTTCCGAGGCCATCGTGATGCAGCACTTGGGCCATGTCTGCATCGGCCTGGAGCGCTGGCGCGAGGCCGTGGCGCACCTGGGCGACAGCCTGGCGCTGGCGGCCGAACTGGGCAATCACGAGATCGAGAGCGAGTGCGAGTGGTTGCTGGGCCGCTGCGCGCAGAACGCCGGCGACCTGCCGGCGGCGCGACACCACCTCGACCGCGCTCTGGCCAGGGCGCGCCAGGCCGCCGACCGGCGCGGCGAAGCCCGCGCCGGTGCCGCGCTGGGTCGGCTGGCGCTGCAGCAGGGCGCGCTGATGGACGCGCAGGTCGCCATGCAGCAGGCGCTTTCGACCTTTCAGCACCACGAAATGCGTGCGGAGCTGCTGGCCTCGCTTGAAGACATGGCGGCGCTGGCCCACGCACTGGGCGAGTTCAGCCAGGCCGGCGTGCTGCTGGGGGTGGCCTCGAGGGCCCGTCAGGCCTCGGGCCTGGCGCGCGAGCCGCTGGCCGCCGTGATGGCGCACGTGCTGGAGGAGTCGCTGCGCGAGCTGCTGGGCGACTGGCACTGGACCCAGGTGCTCACCGCCTCCGAGGCCACGACCCTGGCTGACGCCGTCCAGGCCGCGCTGGCCCTGGCGCCGCGGCGCGCTGAGGCCGCGCCAACGCCGGGCTGAGCCTCGAACTTCTCAGCGCCGCCGGCGCCGCGCCGATGTCGCCAGCAGGCCCACCAGGCCGACCAGCGCCAGGGTGCCGCTGCCGGGCGCCGATACACCTGTCGGGTCGGCGAACTGGGTGATCACCAGCCTGGCTGGCGGACCGTTGCGGCCACCGGTCGGGTTCCCGATATCCTCGCGCCACATCAGGACCGCAAAGGTCCCGTCCGTGAGAATGTCGATTTCCAGACCGAACGAGGCTTGGTCGCCTCCGGGAACCGTGACACCCAACGCACTGGTGCTCAGCACCCAGCCCAATGAGTCGAGCGCAAAGCCTTCAACCAGGCCGGCGTTGACGACGATGCGCTCCACGGCCACCAGCGTGTCGAAGTTCAGCGCCTCCACGGTGGTGAGGCCTGTGTCTGCAAGGTCGTAAAACTCGACCTTGGCATTGACCACTGACATCAGCGGGCAGAGCGCCCCGTCGTTGACCACCGTGCCCGTCAGCACCAGGCAGGCCGTGGGCACGAAGATGGTCGTGGTGCCGCGCCAGCCGAGGTCGGGGAAGGGTGGGCCGAATGGGGGATCCCAGTCACCCTGCACGAAGGTGGCGTGAGCCGGCAGGGCCGCGGTCAGGACCAGGGCTGCCGCCGCCAGCAGTCTCGGCAGAGTCCAGCGGTTGAGGGTGGTGAGATGGCTGGTAAACATGGGTCACGTACTTTTTTTCACAAATGCGCAGACTCTAGCTGCGGCCGGCCGGCCGTGCATGCGAGACCAGGGGCTTGTCGGCCCCCTCGACTGCGGGGGGTGCCTGGATCGGCTTAGCAGTCGGGCACGTTGATCAGCCGACGGCTGGCGGCGCAGCTGCCCACCAGGCCCGCCCCCAGCGGCACGCGCACGGGCTGCAAATCGCTGGAGACCTCGATGAACAGTTTGCGCCTGTGCTGCGTCCAGCAGCCAGACTGACGCACGCTCGGCCCGCAGCACACTGCGCACTGCCGCGGCCACCTCGGCCAGCATGTCGTGCAACTCGAAGGGCGCGGTCAGCGCACTGGTCACAGCCAAGAGGGCCTGCATGTCCGGAACGGACAACGCCAGTGGGTCGAGGGTCGGGGTCAAGGCGTGCTTGATCAGCAGGGGGCTAATCGCAAGCCACCAAGTGATTGATTCACATAGCGGCTTGAGTCTTCGTGCGTCTAAATCTGAAAACCTGCTTTGGCCTGCCCGGCAGGACTCGAACCTGCGACCCCCAGCTTAGAAGGCTGGTGCTCTATCCAGTTGAGCTACGGGCAGAGACTGGCCTGCGATTCTAGGCGGCGTGCCGTGGGCCTCGCGCGGCCCTCAGCGTTGCTGATACTGGGTCTTGCCGAACAGCGTTTCGCGGGCCTTGTCGTCCACCAGCGGCTTGCGCAGGTTGGCCAGCACTTCGACGCCACGCACGACGGCGGGCCGCGCAGCGATCTCGTCGAACCAGCCGCGCAGGTGGGGAAAGTCGTTCCAGTCGATGCCCTGGTTCTTCCAGCTGCGCAACCAAGGGAAGATGGCCATGTCGGCAATGCTGTAGTCCTTGCCGCCGATGTACTTGCTCTTGGCCAGGCGTTTGTTCATGACACCGTACAGGCGTTTGGTCTCGTTGGTGTAACGGTCCACGGCGTAGGGAATCTTCTCAGGCGCGTAGATGCGGAAGTGGTGCGTCTGGCCCAGCATGGGGCCCACGCCACCCATCTGGAACATCAACCACTGCAGCACTTCGTATTTGTCGCGCACGTCTTCGGGCATGAAACGGCCGGTCTTGCCTGCCAGGTACAGCAGGATGGCCCCCGATTCGAAGAGAGAAATCGGCTTGCCATCGGGCCCTTGCGGGTCCACGATGGCGGGAATCTTGTTGTTGGGGCTGATGGCCAGGAAATCGGGCGTGAACTGGTCACCAGCGCCGATGTCCACTGCATGCGCCCGGTAAGGCAGGCCACACTCTTCCAGCATGATGTGAACCTTGTGGCCATTGGGCGTGGCCCACGAATACACTTCGATCATGCTTGTTCTCCACAGGTGTGCGCCGTGCCGGCGCCGCAGGCTCACTGGACTCTAAACCATGCTAGATGGCCTGAAGCGCTTGTTCACCAACGCCCCTTCCGAGGGTGGTGATTGGGAGGGCGTCGCCCCCTGGGCGCAATCGAAGCAGTACGCCTTTCGCGCCGTGCAAAGTGAAGGTTTTGTCATCGACGGCCGTCTGGGTGCGACGCCCTGGCGGCTGGAATGGGGGCCTTCGCAACGGCCCTACATCCAGGGCCAGGAACTGCGCATCCGTTCCGAATTGGGCCTGGCGTCCGATCTGCAGTTGGTGGTGATGAACCGCGTGCTGCAAGAGCAGATGGAGAAGGATGTCTTCGACCAGTACGTCGAAGGCGTGCAGACGCGGATCGACAACCAGACCCCGCCCGAGATGCGTTGGCTGGTGATGTTTCCCAAGCTGCCGGGCAGCGACATGCCCGAACTGCGCGAACGTTACGTGGCACTGTCCAGCGGCAAGCCCTGGCTGGTGCAGTGGCTGCAAGGCCCTTTGTCGCAGGCCATGGCGGCGCTGCGCATTGAAGCCGAAACGCCGGTGGTATTGATGATCGGCCGCGGCCGGCTGATGTTGCGCACGGCCTTGCCCGACGCGCAGGTGGGTGCGCTGCAGGGCTGGCTGCGTCTGTTTGAAGTGGCCATGCGCGAGGCTCGGCGCGTGGCCAACGAAAGCAGCGATTCCATCTCGCCCAGCACGCAGCCCAGCATGTGGTCCACCAGCGCCTTGCCGGGCGACGAGCGCAACAAGTAGAACCTGCAGGCGCGGCTTTCACGGCGCCCGGCTTGGCTTGGCGCGTCAGCGTGCCGCGATCTTGCCCAGTTCGATCTTGGCGATGGCGTTGCGGTGCACCTCGTCGGGGCCATCGGCAAAGCGCAGCGTGCGGGCATTGGTGTAGAAGTAGGCCAGCGGAAAGTCCTGGCTCATGCCCGCGCCGCCGTGCACCTGCATCGCCCAGTCGATGACCTGGCAGGCCATGTTCGGTGCCACCACCTTGATCATCGCGATCTCGGCCTTGGCGCTTTTGTTGCCGGCCATGTCCATCATCCAGGCGGCCTTCAGCGTGAGCAGGCGCGCCATGTCGATCTGGCACCGTGCTTCGGCAATGCGTTCCTGCGTCACGGTCTGCTGTGCGATGGTCTTGCCAAATGCCGTGCGGCTGACGGCACGTTCGCACATCAGCTTCAGCGCCCGTTCGGCGATGCCGATCAGGCGCATGCAGTGGTGGATGCGACCGGGCCCCAGTCGGCCCTGTGCAATCTCGAAGCCGCGACCTTCGCCCAGCAGGATGGCCGAGGCCGGCACGCGCACGTTCTTGAAGTCCACTTCCATGTGGCCGTGCGGCGCGTCGTCGTAGCCGAAGACGGTGAGCGGGCGCAGGATGGTGATGCCCGGCGTGTCGGCCGGCACGACGATCATGGATTGCTGCGAATGCCGCGGCGCCAGTTTGTCGGTCTTGCCCATGAAGATGTAGACCGCACAGCGCGGGTCGCCGGCGCCGCTGGTCCACCACTTGCGGCCGTTGATGACGTAGCTGTCGCCCGCACTTGTGGATTCACGGCTGATGTCGGCTTCGATGTTGGTCGCGTCGGACGAAGCCACTGCCGGTTCGGTCATCGCAAAGGCACTGCGGATCTTGCCGTCCAGCAGCGGCTTGAGCCAGCGCTCCTTGTGTTCGGCGGTGCCGTAGCGCGCAAAAACTTCCATGTTGCCGGTGTCCGGCGCCGAGCAGTTGAAGACCTCACTGCTCCAGGGCACGGCGCCCATGATCTCGGCCAGCGGCGCGTAGTCCTGGTTGCTCAGGCCGAATGTGAATTCGGCGTCGCTTTTGGCACCCGCGCCATCGGTGCTGCCCTGGCCATGCGCGCCCTCGGCAGACGGGGGCAGGAACAGGTTCCACAAGCCAGCCGCGCGTGCCTTGGGCTTGAGTTCTTCAATCACCTGCAGCGGCGTCCAGCGCTTGCCGGCCTTGGCGTTGGCTTCGATCTCGGCGAAGTACCGGGCTTCTGCCGGGTACACATGTTCGGCCATGAAAGCTTGCAGGCGGGCCTGCAACTCTTGGGTGCGGGCTGAGTAGCTGAAGTCCATTTTTTGTTCTCCGGGTGAAGGTGGGAGCGCGCCGTTCGGCGTTTGATGCCCGCTGGCCTTACTGCGCGCGTTGTGCAAACTGCCAGGCCATCTGGGCCAGGGGCCGGGTTGATGCGCCCGTGGCCTTGGCCTGCGCGCTGGATGCAATGCCGTCCACCACACGCTTGGCAATGCCCTGTGTGATGGAGGCCAGGCGGAACAGGTTGTAAGCCAGGTAGAAGTTCCAGTCCTGCGCCAGTGCGCCGGGGTCTGACCGACCGGTGCGTTCGCAGTAGCGGCGCACGTAGTCCTGTTCGCTGGGTATGCCCAGCGCGGCATGGTCCAGGCCGCCGATGCCTCGGAAGGTGCCGGGCGGAATGTGCCAGGCCATGCAGTGGTAGCTGAAGTCGGCCAGTGGATGGCCCAGCGTGGACAGTTCCCAGTCCAGCACCGCGATGGCACGGGGCTGGGTTTTGTGGAAGACCAGGTTGTCCAGCCGGTAGTCGCCATGCACCACCGAGACCTGCGAACTGTCCAAAGCGCTGGTGGGCATGTGCGCGGGCAGCCAGGCGATCAGTCGCTCCATCTCGTCGATGGTCTCGGTGACCGAAGCCAGGTACTGCTTGCTCCAGCGGCCGATCTGGCGCTCGAAGTAGTTGCCGGGTTTGCCGTAGCTGGCCAGGCCCACGGCGCCCACGTCCACCTGGTGCAAGGCGGCCATGATCCGGTTCATCTCGTCGTAGATGGCGCCGCGCTCGGCCTTGGACAAGCCCGGCAGCGACTGGTCCCATAACACCCGGCCGTCCATGAATTCCATGATGTAGAAGGCGCGGCCGATGACGGCTTCGTCTTCGCACAGCAGCAGCATCTGCGCCACCGGTACGTCGCTGCCGGCCAGGGCGTGCATGACGCGGAACTCGCGTTCGATGGCGTGCGCTGAAGGCAGCAGTCTGGCCGCTGGCCCGGGCTTGGTCCGCATCACGTAGGCGCGGGCCGGCGTCAGCAGCTTGTAGGTGGGGTTGGACTGACCGCCCTTGAACTGTTCGACGCCCAGCGGTCCGGCAAAACCCGACAGATTCGCAAGCAGGTGCGCCTGCAGCGCGGCCACATCAAAGGCGTGGCTGTCAGAGACAGCGCGTGTGCCGGTGTACTGGTCCATGGTGACTAGTAGTCCGTTCCGCCAAACCGATTACATGAAATCGCGCCTTCGACCGCCATGCGTCGTTGCAAATCCGCGCCGTAGCTGCAGCTATGGCTGTGGTTTGCGCCTAGCCTGACGAACGAATGCATCAATTTCATTTGTAATCTCATTGACAGAACGGACTACTAGGTGTTTCAGCGGTCAGCAATGGCCAGCAGCTTTTCGCGTGACAGCACCACCAGCCGTGTCGGTTCGACACGCACTGCGCCCTCGCGCTCGAAGCCTTTCAGTTCCTGATTCACGCGCTGGCGTGAAGCGCCCAGCAGCTGCGCCAGGTCTTCCTGCGCCAGCGCCAGGCCGATGCGGATTTCTTCGCCCTGGGCGATGCCATAGCTGCGCGCCAGCAGCAGGATCTGCTTGGCCAGGCGCGCTTGCAATGGCCTGGTGTTGAGATCTTCGAACTGGTTGAACATCAGCCGCAGGCGCCGGCAGTTCAGGCGCAGCAGCGCGTCGTACAGCTCCACGTGCTGGCTCAGCAATTCCTTGAAGTCGGGTTTGCGAACGACCAGCATCGTGGTCGCACCATGAGCGTCTGCATCGTGGGTGCGTGGCAGGCCGTCGAAGAGTGCGATGTCGCCGAACCAGGTGCCGGGTTCGGCATAGGTCAGTGTGACCTGCTTGCCCGACAAGGAGACCGAGCTGATGCGCACCGCACCGCGCGCCACGCCGCACCATTCTTCTGCAGCCGTTCCGCGCGAAGCCAGCGGGTCGCCATCGGACAGCCGGCGCACGGCGGTTCGCGACAGGATCGCGCTCCGCAGCTTGGGTGAGAGCTTGCTGAACCACGCGCCTGACTCGATGTTGTGAAGCTCTTCGATTGTAAGAACGGGGGTATTCATGGCTTGTCTCTGACGCGACAGCAGCGCGACGATGGGGAAAACTTGTCCGAGCCATTCATTGTCCATCGCGTGGCCACCGCGTCCATTCGTCACAACCAGCCCCTTTGCCGCAAGGACCCTCATGCCCACCGCCGCCCTCAGCATCCCGCACCGCCGTGACCAGGTCAGCCCGCAGGAGTGGCGCCTGCGTGTCGACCTGGCCGCCGCTTACCGTCTGGTGGCGTTGTTCGGTTGGGACGACCTGGTGTTCACGCACATCAGCGCGCGCCTGCCGGGGCCGGGCGGTGAACACACGGGGCAGTTCCTGATCAACCCCTATGGCTTCATGTTCGAGGAGATCTGTGCCTCCAGCCTGGTGAAGGTGGACGCACATGGCGTGAAGCTCGAGGACACCCCGTTCGACGTCAACCCGGCCGGCTTCGTGATCCATAGCGCCGTGCACGAAGCGCGCCATGATGCGGGCTGCGTGATGCATGTGCATTCGCTCAACGGCATCGCGGTTTCGGCGCAAAAGGGCGGCGTGCTGCCGCTGTCGCAGCAGTCCATCTTCGTGCTGTCGTCGCTGGGCTATCACGACTATGAAGGTGTGGCTCTGCGCGACGAAGAAAAGCTTCGGCTGGTGGCCGACTTGGGTGACAAGTCCCATCTCATGCTGCGCAACCACGGTCTGCTGACGGTGGGGCGCACGGTGGCCGATGCCTTCTTGTCGATGTACCTGTTCGAGACCGTGTGCACGATCCAGGTCCGTGCCATGGCCGGAGGTGGTGAGCTGGTGACGGTGGACCCGCGCATCGTGGCCACCGCGCGCCAGCAGGCGGCGGCGGTGACCAAGGGCCTGGGCTCGCAGCTCACCTGGCCCGGACTGATGCGGCGGTTGGACCGCCGGTTGCCGGGTTACGACATCTGATCCGGTGCTTTTGCACAACTCGGCGGCGGCGCTGGCACTGGCCGCCGACGGCCGCGTTGATCGGCGCCTGCACCGTCTTTTGGGGGGTGCTCTTCTGCTAGAGTCTGCCGCGGTTGGGCTTACACGCACCACTTACCGCATGCAAACAAAACAGGCCTGGCTGGCGTTGGCGATTGGCAGTGTCTCGGCCCTGGCCGTGACAGTGGCCACGGCAGCCGGTTTGGGCTCGGGTTCAAGCTCAGCCGTGTTGGGCCAGCCGCTGGATTTTGCCGTGCAGGTGCGCCTGGACCCTGGCGAGACGATAGGCCCCGAATGTGTGTCGGCCGAAGTCACGTCCGGCGACCGCCGTGTGCCACCGTCGCAAGTCACGGCACTGGTCGAGATGACCGGGCCCGACACCGCTCGAGTTCGGGTCATCACCCAGCCGGCCATCGACGAGCCGGTGGTTGGCATCCAGCTGGCCGTGGGTTGTTCGGCGCGCATCACCCGCCGCTACGTGGTGCTGGCCGATCCGCCGGTCCTGACGGCTGCGGCACAGGCGCCGGCCTTTGCCGTCAATCCGGCCCCTGTGCAAGAAGGTCAACCTGCAGTGGCCTTGCCAGCGGCAGCGGTTGGCTCCAGCGTCAGAACTGCCGGTTCTGCGGCTGGGCCGGATGCAGGCACAGCGGCTACCGTTCTGCGTCCGAGCACGGGGTTGTCAAGTTCTCGCGCTGCTGCGGCCCGCACGCAAGACACGGCCTCGGCTCAATTGACACAAGCCCCGATCGATCCCGCCGAAGCCGAGCGTCGGGCGCAGCGCCGCGCCGAGCGCCGCGCAGCGGCGCGTGCGGCGCGTGCGGAACGTTTGGCACGTCAAGAGCGCGCGGTTGCCGCGCGTGCAGCTGCTGC
>Ga0105044_10002276_pt1 | contig 26112 bp, 27 predicted proteins | sample MAT01_FD_78092 | JGI IMG/M metagenome (GOLD analysis project Ga0105044, IMG submission 78092) | Freshwater microbial communities from Lake Fryxell liftoff mats and glacier meltwater in Antarctica - MAT-01 | ecosystem: Environmental > Aquatic > Freshwater > Ice > Liftoff microbial mat | place... | reverse complement strand
GTGGTGTTGCTGGGTGCGCGCGCCAATCGCTACCGCAGGGACGGATCGATCAGTGCAGGAGTTTGACGGAGCGGACCTGTCCATTCACCGTATCGGAGCCACACCGGAACGTGAGGTGAACTGGTAGCTGCGCGCGTCCGTCGGACGTAGCCCCCGGCGCGGCAAGGCGATTGGCATTCGGTACGCAAACCTACAATGCCCACCAGCCATGACCGCCCTGGAGCAAACTCCGTCCTTCGAACTGCAATTGGTAGCCCACCGCGGCTACCTGCTCAAGTTCGCCCGGCTGCAATTGCGCAATGAAGCCTGGGCGGAAGACGCCGTGTCCGAAACCATGCTGGCGGCGCTGAACAAGCCCATGGCATTCGACAACCGGTCACAGCTCAAGACCTGGCTGGTCGGAATCCTGAAACACAAGGTGATCGACGTTTTTCGCCACAATGCGCGCTCTGTGACGTTGGATGCGGAGCAAGACGCCGCGAACAGCCACGCCGAGTTCGACGGCATGGTGTTCAAAGCCAGTGGACATTTCGCCGAAGCGCCGGCCAACTGGGGCAATCCAGAACAGAACCTGCAGTCGAGTGAGTTTTTTCAGGTGCTGGAAGCCTGTACCGAAAATATGCCCCCTGCGATGGGACGGGTATTTCTGATGCGTGAATGGCTCGAACTCTCCAGTGACGAGATCTGTAAGGAACTGGGCCTGTCGACTACCAATCTCTATGTGACCTTGCATCGCGCGCGGCTGCGACTGCGCGAATGCCTGGAGTTGCACTGGTTCGGGGTCAAGGCCGATTCACGCTAATGTTGTTCATTCCATCGTGCAAGGAGGCTGCTGCCTTGCTCATCGCCAATGAAGACCGCCTGATCACTCTGGGCGACAGGGCCAGAGTGCGTCTGCATCTGCTTGCCTGCAAGACCTGTCCCAACTTCGAGCGCCAGCTATTGACGATGCGAAACGCGTTGAAACAATGGCGCAGCTACGAAAGCACTGGACTGGCCGACGACACTTGAGAGCGTGCGTCAGCGCAGTCGCAGAGCGAACCGGGAAAGACGCGCCAAGAGAAAACTTGAGGAAATATTTGCATTGTTTTCAACAAGGCGCATAATTCGCCCGGTATTGCCGAAAAAAATGCAGTACAAGTTTGCGGTGAAAAGTCAGTTTCGCGTCTGCTTTAATTCTTCATTGGTTTGTTGATTGCGGTTATCGGACTCCATCGCGTTTTGAGTTATTTTCAGGAGTCCTTAATGGGCAACAAACTTTACGTGGGCAACCTGCCCTATTCTTTCCGCGACGAAGATCTGCAACAAGCATTCTCAGCTCACGGTTCCGTCTCCAGCGCCAAAGTCATGATGGAACGTGACACCGGTCGCTCAAAAGGATTCGGTTTTGTCGAAATGGGCAGCGATGCCGAAGCACAGGCTGCCATCAGCGCGATGAACGGTCAGCAGTACGGCGGACGTGGTCTGGTCGTCAACGAAGCCCGTCCGATGGAGCCACGCCCACCCCGTAGCGGTGGCTTCGGTGGTGGCGGCGGCGGTGGTTATGGCGGTGGTGGCGGCGGTGGTCGCAGCGGCGGCGGCGGCGGTTATGGCGGCGGCGGTAGCGGTGGTGGTGGTGGCGGCGGTGGTGGCCGCAGCGGCGGTGGCGGTTACGGCGGTGGCCGCAGCAGCTACTGATCGACGCATTGCGTTAGCGCCGCAAAGGCGCTGAACCACGTAAAAAGGGCCCTCGCGGCCCTTTTTACGTGGTTGGCTCGCCCGCCAACAGTCTCGATTCTCGGTCATGGCTGGTCCACAAGACGTTTGCGTGGCCGATTGGCGAACATACGGTCAAAAACCCGGTTGGGCAATACGCGTAGCAGCTTGGCCACAACACCCATCTGCCAGGGGATCACCCGGTAACTGACTCCGGCCTCGATGGCAATAAAAGCCTGTTGCGCAAATGCTGTCGCCGAGATCAGAAATGGCATCGAATACCGGTTCGATTGCGTCAGAGGCGTATCAACGTAACCCGGGCTGATCGTCACCACCTTGACTCCCGACGCCCGCAGTTCAACGCGCAAGGACTCGCAATAACCGATCACCGCAGCTTTGCTGGCGCAATAGGCGCCATGGCCCGGCATTCCGCGAATACCGTTGACACTGGCAATTCCCACCAGCGCCCCCGATCCACGCTGCGCCATGGCGCCGATAAAAGGATGAAAAGTCGCGGCCAATCCGACATTGTTGACGGCAAACACCCGCGCCAGCACATCAATGTCCTGGCGCCGCGCACTGTCGATACCGACACTGATCCCGGCGCTGGCAATCACGACATCCGGTATGCCTTGCTGCTCCATGCAGTTATTGCCGGCGGCAACGATGCTGTCGACAAGCGCGACATCGGCGGTATAGATCCTGAATCGGTCTTCCCGCACACCGTGGTGCGCGGCCCATTGCGCCATCCGATCCGCGCGCCTGGCAACCAGCGCCAGGTCATAGCCAGCTTCGTGGAATCGCAACGCCAAGGCCTGCCCGATGCCACTTGATGCTCCGGTAATGAATACAAGCCTGGCCATGCACGGCAACCCGGCGTTATTTCGTCTTGGCTGGCATGAGCGTTCCCTTGACGCGCCCCTGCATTACCATGATCTGCTGCACATTGTCGAAGTCCATGCTGTCCGCGACGAAGACGTCATTGCCCCTGCGCAACTCCACCGGTTTGTTCGACTTGATGCGTTCGGTCTCGGTATTGGTGTGCAGGTATTCGCCGCGAAACTCGATACGTGCGACCGGATTTCCAGACTTGTCTTGACTCGCTTCGCGCACCAGCCGCGCATTTCCGAAAAGCTCGACGATTGACGCATCGTTGTTGGTCAACGCCCGATCGGCGGTGGCTGTTGTCAGCCGCCCTAAATCGTCAAAACTGCGCATGCGGATGCTATCGATCTCCAGCGTGTCCGAATCGGGAAAATGCCTGGCGGCAACACCAAAAACCTCGCTCTTGAGTCGGCCCGACTCGACCAGGCTGGTGACGGAAAAGTTTTTCATGAAGTAGTCCGGCTCATGCCGCAGCGGTCGCTCACTCACGGGTGCTCCTTCGCTGGGCGAATTCTGGACCAGCCAATAGGTGCCCAAAGCCATCAGGCCCATCAACGCAATCGGGAGGTAGATCGACAAGCGATCCCAGGCCGTCAACAGAAACTTGATCACGCGCCCGCGTCCTCCAGCAGCTGGGCGTATTTTCCAGCCGCGGTCAGCAACAGATCGCAGAAATCGCGTACAGCGCCCTGCCCGCCCGGTCGACGCGTGACAAAGTCGACTGCCGCCAGGACTTCGCCATGCGCGTTGGGTGGCGCCGCCGAGAAGCCGCATCGACGTACCAGCGGCAGGTCGGGCCAGTCATCACCTATGACAGCCGCCTGGTCCCATGGCAGACTCAGCTTGTGCAGGCTGGCAGTCGCCGCCTCGCGCTTGTCATCGACACCAAAATACGCGTCAACAACACCCAGGGCCTGCAGGCGTACCCGCAAGGCCTTGGCGTCGCGGCCAGTGATGACGACCGGAACAATGCCCGACTTGCGCAACAAACGGATGCCGTAGCCATCGAGAACGTGAAACCGTTTGATTGTCTCGCCGGTGGCGGAAAAATACAGTCCGCCATCGGTCATCACCCCATCCACGTCGAAAAACGCGACCCGAATATCCTGGGCCTTGAGCAGCAATTCGGGAGGATGCTGGAGAGCGACGTGCATCAGATCACTTTAGCGCGCATGAGATCGTTGCTATTGAGAGCGCCACACAACACACCATCGGGTGACACGACCAGCACGCTGGTGATGCGGTGGCGCTCCATCAAAGCTGCTGCGTCCACTGCCAGCGCCTGCGCCTGGATCGTCTTGGGTTCGCCGCGCATGACCAGCCCCGCAGTCATGGCACGCAGGTCGGCACCCGTCTCGACCAAACGGCGAAGATCGCCATCGGTGAATATTCCCAACAGCCGCTCCGACCCGTCGACGATCGCCACCGCGCCAAGACCCTTTCGACTCATCTCGCGCATGACCGCAGCCATTTCGGCCGACGGCTCGATACGGGGCACGTCGGCCCCGGTTCGCATCACGTCGCCAACATGGCTCAGCAACCGGCGCCCCAGTGCGCCGCCCGGATGGGAACGCGCAAAATCTTCGGCCTTGAAACCACGCGCATCCAGCAGGGCCACGGCCAATGCGTCGCCCATTGCCATCTGGGCGATCGAACTGGCAGTGGGCGCGAGGTTGAGCGGACAAGCTTCCTTGAGCACACCGCAGTCGAGCACGATGTCGGCATGTCTGGCCAGGGTGGAATCGATCTTGCCTGTCATGGCGATGACCGTCGCACCCAGTCGCCTGACGACGGGCAGCGTTGCCTGCAATTCATCCGACTCACCGCTGTTGGAAATCACAACCAGGAGATCGTCGGCCTTGATCATGCCCAGATCGCCATGACTGGCCTCGCCGGAATGCACGAACAGCGCCGGTGTGCCGGTCGAGGCCAGCGTAGCCGCCATCTTGCGACCGATATGTCCACTCTTGCCCATGCCCATCACGACCACGCGACCGCGAACCGACAACATGGCGCGCACCGCTTGAGCGAATGTCTCACCCAGCCGCTGCTTGAGGCCCAAGATGGCATTGGACTCGATATCGAAGGTTTCCAAGGCCATGCGCACTGCCTGCCCAGCTTGGATGGCATCGCCTGGCCGCACCTGTTCATTCATTGCGTCATTTTATATAGAGGGGCTGCCAGTTTCTCTTGCTAGTATCTGGCGATGGGTGCACTCGATTTGACATTGGTCTACCTGCTGGCGGCAGTGCTGGGTGTCGTCGCCTGCCGATCGCTCAAGTTGCCCCCCATGCTCGGATATCTTGCCGTCGGAGTCGTGATCGGCCCGAATGCCCTGGCGCTGGCAGAAAACTCGGAGGGCATTCGATACCTCGGTGAGTTCGGTGTCGTGTTTCTGATGTTCGTCATCGGCCTGGAGTTCAATCTGGCCAAGTTGCGCTCGATGCGCCGCCATGTATTTGGGCTGGGTCTGTTCCAGGTGGCGCTCACGATGTTGCTCGGCACCGTGGCGACCTTGCTGATGGCTTACATGATGCCCCGCTTCTGGGACATGAGTTGGCAGACGGCGCTGGCGCTGTCGGGCGCCTTGGCGATGAGCAGCACGGCCATCGTGGTCAAACTCATGGTCGAACGGCTGGAGCTGGAGTCGGAGCACGGCAAGCGGGTCATGGGTGTTCTGCTGTTCCAGGATCTGGCGGTTGTTCCTTTGCTGGTATTGATTCCTGCGCTCGGCGCAACCGGCGAAAACCTCGCCGGTTCACTGGCGATCGCCGCACTGAAGGCGACAGTCCTGATCACCGTCTTGCTGGTCGGTGGCCAGCATGTCATGCGTTGGTGGCTGACACTGGTTGCGCGGCGCAAGAGTGAAGAGTTGTTCGTGCTCAACCTCTTGTTGATCACCTTGGGTCTGTCCTGGCTCACAGAACACGCCGGTCTGAGTCTGGCCCTGGGCGCGTTCATCGCCGGCATGCTGATTTCCGAGACCGAATACAAGCACCAGGTCGAAACCGATATACGACCGTTCCACGATGTGTTGCTGGGCCTGTTCTTCATCAGTATCGGCATGTTGCTCGACTGGCGACTGGTGTTGGAGCGCTGGCCCCTGGTCCTGTTGCTGGTGACGTTGCCAGTCTTGTTCAAGGCCCTGCTGGTAACCGTTTTGGCAAAGGGATTCGGCGCTTCCTGGGGTATCTCGGTGCGGACCGGACTGTACCTGGCCCAGGCCGGCGAATTCGGGTTCGTATTGCTGACGCTCGCTCAGCTCCACAACCTGGTTCCACCAGCCTTGCTCAACCCGATTCTGGCGAGCATGGTGCTGTCGATGCTGGCCACGCCCTTCATCATCATGTACAGCAACCGCATCGTGATGAAACTCGTCGCCAGCGACTGGTTGCAGCAATCGCTGCAAATGACCAGCATTGCGCGCAAGTCCATCAATGCCAACAAGCACGTGATCATTTGCGGATATGGGCGCTGCGGCCAGAACCTGGCCCGCATGCTCGAGGGCGAAGGTATCCCCTATATGGCGCTGGACCTCGACCCGGATCGGGTGCGGCAGGCGGCCGCCGCCGGCGACTCGGTCGTATTCGGTGACGCCGCGCGCCTGCAGGCCCTGATGGCTGCGGGCCTGTCGCGCGCGAGCGCGGTGGTGATCACGTATGTCGAAGTGCAGGGAGCCATCAAGGTGCTGACACATGCCCGCGCCCACGCGCCGCAAGTGCCAGTCATCGTGCGCACCCGGGACGACTACGACATCGAACGTTTGCAGGAGGCCGGCGCTGCCGAGGTCGTGCCGGAGGCAATCGAAGGATCTCTGATGCTGGCCAGCCACGCGCTCGCCCTGGTGGGTGTCCCGATGCGGCGCGTGATCCGGGTAGTGCAGAACCAGCGCGATGCACGCTACAGCATGTTGCGCGGTTATTTCCATGGCAGCGACGACGATTCCGTCGACGAGATGCGCCATGAGCGCCTGGCAACGTTCACCCTGCCGTTTGGCGCCAAGTCGATCGGAAAGCCGCTCGGTTTCCTGGCCCTGCACGCGCTGGGCGTGCGCGTAGTCAACCTGCGGCGCAGCAACGGCAAAACCCTGGTTGCCGAAGACCAGACCCTGCTTGAGGACGGCGACACACTGGTGTTGTCCGGGGTGCCAGAGAACCTGTCGATTGCTGAACAGAAGTTGCTACAGGCACAATGACGCGGTCCAGAACCTTCAATCGACCCATGCACAACCTCAGCGTCAGCCAATACCTGCGAGACCATATCCGCACCGTGCCGGACTGGCCCGCTCCTGGAGTCCAGTTTCGTGACATCACGCCATTGCTGCAGGACGCCAAGGTATTCAGGGTGCTGATCGACGCTTTCGTGCATCGTTACAAGGACCCGATGCATCGGCCGGATGTCGTGGCCGGTCTCGATGCGCGCGGTTTCATTCTGGGCGCGGTGGTTGCCTACGAGCTCAACGTCGGCTTCGTGCCGATACGCAAGAAGGGCAAACTGCCGTTCACGACGGTCGAGGAAACCTATGAACTGGAGTACGGCAGTGCAACCGTCGAGTTGCATACCGACGCGGTCAAGACCGGCGATCGGGTGCTGCTGGTCGACGACCTGATCGCCACAGGTGGCACGATGATGGCCGGAAAAAAACTGCTCGAAAAGCTGGGCGCCCATGTCATGGAGGGGGCCGCCATCGTCGATCTGCCCGAACTTGGCGGTTCGGACAGACTGCGATCGGCCGGATTACCCCTGTTCACGCTGGTCGACTACGCTGGCCATTGATACCCTGCCTGCCGAGGGAACTCAGGTAACTGCGATCCGGCGTCGGTTGCTGACCAGTCGTCTGGCCATGATGGAGCCCAAAGCCATCGCCAAAGCCAAAGCGACCGCAGGTTGCCGGTTGGCCAGTTCGGAAAATCGCATTGGACTGAGCGTCCACAGACTGCAGTCACTACCCGCCTGAACCGTGGCACTGCGTGCCAAGCGGGAGAAAAATCCACCTTCGCCGACGACCGAACCAGCGCCGACCGCCGCCAGACGAATCTTGCCTGTGGCATCTTCGAAGTGCACCGTGAGCATGCCCGACTCGACAAAATACAGGGTACGATCCTCGGCTCCCTGCGAGATCAGGATGCGCCCGGACACCAGTGCGGTCTGCTGCATGTATTCGCCCAGCGTCTCCCACTGTGGCCTGGTCAACGCGTGGCTGAGTGTCAGGTCTCTCGGGTCGCTGGTAAGCGCCTTGAGCAGGGTCCTGATGTCGGGCTTGGCGTTGGATGTCGTGCTCATGTTGCATCAGTCGAACGAAGAACATCAGTGCTCAGCTTACCGCAGGAGATGCCAGGCTTGCTGGCGAGCTGTCATTTTCCGATGCAAAACCGGGAAAAAATGACGCCCAACAACTCGTCGGCACCAAATGCCCCAGTGATCTGGGCCAGCGAATTCTGCGCCAACCGCAGTTCTTCCGCCACCAGATCCAGCGCAGGGTGGCTGTCTGACACATACGCCTGCGCCGTGTCCGTATGGCGGGCGACGCTCTCGAGCGCCTGCAAATGACGCTCTCGTGCCATGTAGATGCCTTCGGGAACGGTTTGCCAACCAGCCAGTTGCAACAACTTCTGGCGCAGGGCTTCGACACCCTCGCCGGTCCTGGCTGACAGACGCAGCCCGCCAGCGCCGTCCGGCAGGACCGCCGCGGTTACCGCGTCAAGCTTGTTCCAGACATCGAGTACCGGAACCCGGGGTGGTAGCCGCCCGGCCAGACTGGCAGCAATCGCCGCGTCGGCGCGCTGATAGTTGGTCAGACCATGGGCTGACAGCAGGTCCGTTTTCGACGGCGGCAACTTTGTCAGATCATGCAGGAACAAGACCGCATCAGCCGCGTCGATCTCGCCCCAGGTCCGTGCAATGCCGATCTGCTCGACCTCGTCGTTGCTGTCGCGCAGGCCCGCCGTATCGATTACGTGGACCGGCACGCCTTCGATCTGAATCGTCTGCTGGATCTTGTCGCGGGTCGTGCCGGGAACCGCCGATACGATCGCCAGTTCGGCGCCCGCCAGCGCGTTCAGCAACGACGACTTGCCGGCGTTGGGTTGCCCTGCGATGACCACCTTGATGCCATCGCGCAACAAGGCCCCCTGGCGCGCGTTGCGCCGGATCCTGGCCAACGCCTCTTGCAGACCCGCCAGTCGACCCTGCGCATCGACACGTTGCAGGATGTCGATCTCCTCCTCGGGAAAATCGAGGGTCGCCTCGATCAGCATGCGCAGCTCCGTCAACGACGACAAGAGCTTCTGGATCTCGGCCGAAAAGGCACCGGACAGGGACCGTGTCGCGCTGCGGGCCGCGCTTTCGGTACTGGCGTCGATCAGGTCGGCAACTGCCTCGGCCTGTGCCAGATCGAGTTTGTCATTGAGAAATGCGCGCTGGGTGAACTCACCTGGCAAGGCTGTCCTGATGCCTTGGGCCTGGCCGGCCTGCAGGCACCGCGCCAGCAGCAGATGCAGCACCACAGGCCCGCCATGGGCCTGCAGTTCAAGTACATCTTCTCCGGTGAAAGAGTGGGGTGCCGGAAAATACAGTGCCAACCCTTGGTCGATGGTGGCGCCGTCGGCTTCGAGAAAAGGCAGATAGGTGGCTTCGCGGGGCCGCAGCGCGCGCCCGCACAGCGCGGTCACGATGGCCGACAGATCCGGCCCGGACACCCGCACGATGCCGACAGCACCGCGACCCGGTGCCGTCGCGACCGCCGCGATGGGGTCTGTCGGATGCGGCAACATGGCGTGGCAAGCGGCGTCCGTGAACGCGCGGCGGATGTCAGAACTTCGGCAGATTGAACTGCGGTGGCACACCCATGCGGACATTGATCAACCACTGCTGCGCGATCGACAACACATTGTTGGTGATCCAGTACAACACCAGACCTGCCGGAAAGAAGAAGAACATCACCGAGAAGATCAATGGCATGAACCACATCAGCTTGGCCTGCATCGGGTCTGGAGGCGCCGGATTCAGTGCCGTCTGCAGCAGCGTCGTCAGGGTCATGAAGACCGGCAGAATGAAGTAGGGATCGGGAGATGACAGGTCGTGGATCCACATCGCCCAGGGTGCATGGCGCATCTCCACGCTCGACAACAGCACCCAGTACAGGGCAATGAAGACCGGAATCTGGACCATGATCGGGAAACAGCCACCCATCGGATTGACCTTTTCTTCCCGATAGATCTTCATCATCTCCTGCTGCATCTGCTGCGGGTTTTCCTTGAGCCGCTCACGCATTTCCATGACACGCGGATTGATGGCCTTCATCTTGGCCATGCTGCTGTAGGCCTTGGCATTGAGCCAGTAGAAGGCGATCTTGAGCAACAGCACCAGACCCATGATGGACCAGCCCCAGTTGCCCAGAACACGGTGAATCTGGTCGAGCAACCAATACAGCGGCTTGGCAAGGATCGTGAGCCAGCCGTAGTCCTTGACCAACTCCAGCCCCGGGGTCAGGGCCTCCAGCACTTTTTCTTCTTGTGGTCCAACGAACAGCCGCGCGTCCACCGTCTTGGTCGTACCAGGCGACACCGTCTCCAGTGGTGCGATCAGGGTCGCCCGGTAACAGCAATCGGCTACCGACGAACCAATGTCCACTGCATCCATGGAGATGTTGCGCTGCAGTCCATCCGGCAACAACCAGGCACTGGCAAAGTAATGCTGCACCATGGCCACATAGCCATTCGAGGCGCTGTGCTCGAAGTCGGTTTTGCCCTTCTTGATGTCGGCGAAGTCGACCTTCTGGAACTTCTTCGCCTCGGTGTAGACGGCCGGACCAGTGAAGGTGAAGTAGAACGACGATTCGCCCTCCGGCTTGGTGCCGTCCCGCACCAGTTGGAGGTACAACTGGGGTGCCAGATCCGTCGATCCGCTATTGGTAACGGCATGTCGTACGCCGATGTCGTACCGACCCCGGTGCAAGGTATAGGTCTTCACCAGCGTCGCGCCACCAATCTCTTGCGACGTGAACGAGACAACCAGTTCTTTTTCACCTTCTCGAAGATCTCTAGCGCCACTGACCGTCATCGGTGACTTATGGGTTGGAAACACCGCGCCCGCGGCATTGCCGATCAAACCGGTCTGTGCAAGATAGACGCGCTGGGCTGACTGCTCAAACAAGACAAAGTTCTTCGATCTGTCCGCCGTATCCCGGTGCTTCAGAAACTCGGTACGGATGAGCGAACCACCCTCGCTGTCAAAAGTGAGCTTGAGCACATCCGTGCTCACGACGATACGTTCCGATGCCACAGGGGCGGCGGCAGCCGCCGTCACAGGCACTGCGGCGGCACCCTGAACTGCGGCACCGGCAACCGGCACGCCACCGCTGCCCGTACCGGCAATGCCGGGAGGAACCGCTGTCGGCAGGGTGTTGCCCGGTGGTGGTGCTACGGCCGTTGGCTTTGGAGGAGTGGGCAGGAAGGTCGCCGACTGGCCGTTGTGCAACTGCCACTTGTCCCACAACAGGACCAGTGAAAAAACAAAGATCACCCACAAGATGGTGCGTCGAATATCGGTCATAGGGTCTTGTTGTGAGAATTTGATTCGGGCAACCATGCGAACAGACGCGGCTTCTTGGCCGGCACCGGATCGCAACCGCCGTCACACCACGGCTGGCAACGCGCAATGCGGCCCAGTGCGAGATACGTTCCCGCCATGGCGCCATGGTCCTGCATGGCTTCAATGGCATAGGCCGAACACGTGGGTTCGAACCGGCAAGAACCGGCTATCCAGGGGCTGATCAGCAATCGATAGGCCCGAACGCACCAAATCAGTATCGCACTCACCATTGCGATCAACTCGTCGCGCGCGACGGCACTTTGCCCTCGCGTCGTGCTGCGTAGGCGAATAGCTGCGTCAACTCCTGACGCACCAATTTCTTGAGCGCCTGCGAAGTGGCGCTGACAAATACGCCACGGTCAAATCCAACCCGCAGTCGCACGACTTGGGCTGAGCCTGAACCGGCAATGGTTTGTTCGGAACTCACGCTGTAAATCTGACGCCTGATCGTGTTGCGGGTGACAGCGCGTTTGGCCCAGCGTTTTGGCACCATGGCGCCAATCCATGAATCCTGCATTGTCGCGACGGTTTGCGCATCTTTCAGCACAACCGGGCCAAAGGGACTCGGCCGATCGCCGTGATTCAATTCACAACGATGCAATACAAAATGGGTTGTATGCGCAACCCTTTCACCAGCCAGCACAGCCTGAAACTGGCTGCGCGTCTTCAGACGCTGCACGATGGTTTGATGATTTGGTGCGTTGGAACCACGCCATCAGACCGACTGCAATCAGACTGCCAAACGCTTGCGGCCTTTCGCGCGCCTGGCGTTGATGACTGCGCGGCCGCCGCGGGTTTTCATGCGAACCAGAAAACCATGGGTGCGGGCCCGGCGGATCTTGGAAGGTTGGTAGGTGCGTTTCATGTCTAAATCCTAAGATTGACCCAGTTTTCGGGTAACCGGGGATTATTGCAAAATTTTTCAACGCCGGCAAGATGCTACGGGCGAATCAGCGCGTAACACTGCAAGTCCGAAATGTGCTTCTAGGCGCTTGCGGTGCTTGTGGATAAATTCTTGACAAACTACAATCTCCCGTTGCCGATAACGACAACTATCCACAGAGATGAACAAGAACAATGGCTGAGGGAGGACAAACGGCGCGGTCCAGCACCGGAACGCTACCAGCGGGTCAGGACCTGTGGCAATCGTGCATAGAACAGCTGGCCCAGGAACTGCCCGAGCAACAGTTCAATACCTGGATCAAGCCCCTGACAGCGGTCACTGCCAGTGACTTGTCCAAGTTGACGATTCATGTCGCAAACCGCTTCAAACTTGATTGGATCAGGGCCCAGTACAGCAACCGTATCGCCGTGACGCTGGAAAAGATTCTAGGCCAGCCGGTGCAGCTCGAGTTAGCGCTTGCTCCTCGTGAAGCTGTTTCCAGAAGTGTTTTCGTTCCGTCCGTTACCAACAAGAACTCGATCGAAGAGCCACCGGATCTGGGCGACGACAACGCGGCGGCCGGGCTCAAGAACAGACTCAATAGCGGGTTGACCTTTGACACCTTGGTCGAAGGATCGGCGAACCGCATGGCACGCGCTGCCGCCATGCATGTCTCCGATCTGCCCGGTCATTTGTACAACCCGCTTTTCATTTACGGTGGCGTGGGCTTGGGCAAGACCCATTTGATGCATGCCATCGGCAACCGGTTGCTGGTCAACAAGCCATCGTCACGTGTTTTATACATCCACGCAGAACAATTCGTATCGGATGTGGTTAAGGCCTATCAACGCAAGACTTTTGACGATTTCAAGGCCCATTACCATTCGTTGGATCTGTTACTGATAGACGATGTGCAGTTCTTCGCCAACAAGGAACGTACGCAGGAGGAGTTCTTCAACGCGTTCGAAGCGTTATTGGCCAAAAAGTCCCATATCGTGATGACCAGCGATACCTACCCCAAGGGACTGACCGACATTCATGAACGCCTGGTGTCCCGGTTCGATTCTGGCCTGACCGTGGCGATAGAACCGCCAGAACTTGAAATGCGGGTGGCGATCCTGATCAACAAGGCGCGTGCCGAAAGCGCTGACATGCCCGAGGAGGTTGCGTTTTTCGTGGCCAAGAACGTACGTTCCAACGTTCGTGAACTCGAAGGCGCCCTGCGCAAGATCCTGGCGTACTCCCGGTTCAACCAGAAAGACATTTCGATCCAGCTCGCGCGCGAGGCATTGCGCGACCTGTTGGCGATTCAGAACCGCCAGATCTCGGTCGAGAACATTCAGAAGACCGTCGCCGACTACTACAAGATAAAGGTCGCCGACATGTACTCCAAGAAGCGACCCGCCAGTATTGCCAGGCCGCGCCAGATCGCGATGTACCTGGCCAAGGAACTCACCCAGAAGAGTCTGCCGGAAATTGGCGAGCTGTTTGGCGGGCGAGACCATACGACTGTGTTGCACGCGGTTCGCAAGATCGGTGGCGAACGCCAGCAAATGACCGAACTGAATCAGCAACTGCATGTGCTGGAACAGACACTGAAGGGCTGAAGCTGCACCACTCGAATACACAGTCGGACGGCTGGAAAAAGGCTGGGGATAGTTCTTGCACAAGTTGGCACTTATCCACAGGCCCGGCGGTTGCAGGGAAGTTGTACCCAATTGCGGTACAGCTTGAAAGCGCGCTTGCCCACACCCGTCAATAGTGTCCAAGTGCTTGATAAAAAAAGGGAAAATGCACCTTTCCACAGGCGAATGCTTCCCTTACCTACTACTACTAATTGAATCTATATAAATTAATGAAGAGGTTGACATGATCGTAATGAAGACAACTCAGGAAAAATTGCTCTCCGTGCTGCAGTCGGTCGCTGGCATTGTTGAACGCCGCCACACCTTGCCGATCCTGGCCAATGTGCTGGTCAGGAAGATCGATGGAGTCTTGCAATTCACGACCAGCGATCTGGAAATCCAGATTCGGACGTCGGCGGAACTCGGTGGTGACGATGGAAACTTCACTACCACCATCGGCGCCCGCAAGTTGATCGACATCCTGCGCACCATGCCAGCCAACCAGAACGTGGTGCTGGAGTCCAGCCAGAACAAAATGATCCTCAAGGGCGGCAAGAGCAAGTTCACGCTTCAGACCATGCCCGCAGAAGACTACCCGGCAGTGCAGGAAGCGCCGGGGTTTGGTCCGATTTTCAGCGTGCCGCAAAAGACTTTGAAGGATCTGCTCGGACAAGTCGCCTTTGCGATGGCCGTGCATGACATTCGGTACTACCTCAATGGAATCCTGTTTGTCGCCGAAGGCAAGCAACTCAGCCTGGTGGCCACGGATGGTCACCGGCTTGCGTTTGCGTCGGTCACTCTGGAAACTGAGGTGCCGCGCCAGGAGGTGATTCTTCCACGCAAGACAGTGATCGAATTGCAGCGTCTGCTCAGCGATGCGGAAGGTGCGATCGAGATGCAATTTGCGTCCAATCAGGCGAAGTTCGTGTTTGGCGGCATGGAATTTGTCACCAAGTTGGTCGAGGGCAAGTTCCCCGACTACAACCGGGTGATTCCGAAGAACCACAAGAATGCCATCATGCTGGGAAGGCAAGCCTTTTTGGCGACGCTGCAGCGAACGGCCATCCTGACCAGCGACAAGTTCAAGGGCGTGCGACTGAACATCGATCCTGGCTCCTTGCGGGTGGCGTCGAACAACGCCGAACAAGAGGAAGCCGTCGACGAGCTCGATATCGATTACGGCGGCGACAGCATCGAGATTGGTTTTAACGTGACCTACCTGATCGATGCCCTGAGCAACATGAACCAGGAGATGGTCAGGCTCGAGTTGTCGGATGGAAACAGCTCCGCGTTGTTCACCATTCCCGACAACACAACGTTCAAGTACGTCGTAATGCCGATGCGTATCTGACTGCCAGCAACACGTGGTATCACCTGCACAAACCCGCTGACTACGCGGGTTTGGTGTTTCAAGAGTTTGAGCAATCGTCGAAAAGACCGTCATGACAGAAGAAAACAAGCCATCGTCCAAGCCTGATAGCAGCGATGCGGTGCACATCGGGGATCAATCTGCGGATAGTTCCAACTACCAACCCACGATCGACAGCAACCAGGCGGGCGCGTCGGCAGCGTACGGGGAAGGTGCCATCCAGATCCTGGAAGGGCTGGAGGCTGTGCGCAAACGTCCGGGCATGTACATCGGTGACACGTCGGACGGCACCGGTTTGCACCATCTGGTGTTTGAGGTGGTTGACAACTCCATCGACGAGTCATTGGCGGGGCACTGTGACGACATTCTCGTCACGATCCATTCGGACAATTCGATCAGTGTGGTGGACAACGGGCGCGGCATCCCGACCGGGATCAAGATGGACGACAAACACGAACCCAAGCGCTCGGCAGCGGAGATCGCACTGACCGAGTTGCATGCCGGCGGCAAATTCAACCAGAACAGCTACAAGGTGTCGGGCGGCCTGCACGGCGTGGGCGTCAGTTGCGTCAATGCGCTGAGCAAGATGCTGCGCCTCACGGTGCGCCGTGACCACAAGGTCCACGTGCTGGAATTCTCCAAGGGATTCGTACAGAACCGGATCATCGAAACTGTAAACGGAGTCGAAACCTCCCCAATGAAGGTGATCGGCGAGACGGAAAAACGAGGCACCGAGGTGCACTTTCTACCCGATCTGGAGATTTTTCAGGCCAATTTCGATTTTCACTACGAGATCCTCAGCAAACGCTTGCGCGAACTCAGTTTCCTGAACAACGGTGTCAAGATCCGGCTCAAGGACGAACGGTCGGGCAAGGAGGACGATTTTTCTGGCGCAGGTGGTGTGCGCGGTTTTGTTGATTTCATCAACAAGGGAAAGACGATCCTGAACCCGAACGTGTTCCACGCCACCGGTGATCGGCAAAGCGACCAGAACACCAATATTGGTGTCGAGGTGGCGATGCAGTGGAATAGCGGCTACAACGAGCAGGTACTGTGTTTCACCAACAACATTCCGCAACGCGACGGTGGAACCCATCTGACCGGTCTGCGTGCGGCCATGACACGGGTCATCAACAAGTACATCGACGACAGTGAACTGGCCAAGAAAGCGAAGGTCGAGGTCACCGGCGACGACATGCGCGAAGGCCTGTGTTGCGTGTTGAGTGTCAAGGTGCCGGAGCCGAAATTCAGCAGCCAGACCAAGGACAAGCTGGTCAGCAGCGAGGTGCGTGGCCCGGTGGAAGACATCGTCAGCAAGCTGCTGTTCGACTACCTGCAGGAACGGCCGGCCGACGCGAAGATCATCGTCGGCAAGATCATCGAGGCAGCGCGAGCACGTGAGGCGGCGCGCAAGGCACGTGACATGACCCGGCGCAAAGGTGTGCTCGATGGCATGGGCTTGCCCGGCAAGCTGGCCGATTGCCAGGAGAAAGACCCGGCCTTGTGCGAGATCTACATCGTCGAGGGCGATTCGGCCGGCGGATCAGCCAAACAAGGCCGAGACCGGAAGTTCCAGGCCATCCTGCCCTTGCGTGGCAAGATTCTCAATGTAGAGAAGGCGCGTTATGAAAAGCTGCTGACCAGCAATGAAATCCTGACCCTGATCACCGCCCTGGGTACCGGTATCGGCAAGGCCGGCGGCAGCACTGGAAGCGATGACTTCAACGTGGCAAAGTTGCGTTACCACCGCATCATCATCATGACCGACGCAGACGTCGACGGTGCGCACATCCGCACTTTGTTGTTGACGTTCTTTTACCGCCAGATGCCCGAGTTGGTGGAGCGAGGCCATATCTACATTGCGCAGCCGCCGCTGTACAAGGTCAAGTCGGGCAAGGAAGAGCTGTATCTCAAGGATGCGGGTGCGTTGGACAGTTTCCTGATGCGTATTGCGTTGGTCAACGCATCGGTATTCACAGGCGGCGACAACAACACCGAGCTCTCTGGCGAAACCTTGGCAACACTGGCACGCAAGCACCAGGTTGCCCAGGCGGTCATAGCCCGGCTGCAGAACTTCATGGACGCCGAAGCCTTGCGTGCGGTTGCCGATGGTGTGGTGCTCAATCTCGACACCGTCCCGGACGCAGAACGGTCTGCCGTGGCCTTGCAGGGCCAGCTACCGGATGCCGACGTAGCCGGCGAATTCGACATACGCACCGACAAACCGATCCTGCGTATAAGCCGACGCCACCACGGCAACGTGAAGAGCAGCGTGTTGACTCAAGACTTCGTGCACGGGTCCGATTACGCCGCGCTGGCCGAGGCTGCCAGCACATTTCGCGGCCTGCTTGGCGAAGGCGCCAAGGTCACGCGCGGGGAAGGCGAACGGCAGAAAGAAACCCGGGTCAACGACTTCCGCGAGGCCATGGCCTGGCTCATCACACAGGCCGAAAACGCCACCTCGCGTCAGCGTTACAAGGGTCTGGGTGAAATGAACCCGATGCAGCTATGGGAGACCACAATGGATCCGACGGTGCGCCGTCTGCTGCGCGTGCAGATCGATGACGCGATCGAAGCCGACCGGGTGTTCACGATGCTGATGGGAGACGATGTCGAGCCACGGCGAGAATTTATCGAAGCCAATGCGCTCAGGGCGGGGAATATCGACGTTTGAATTTGTGTAGGCGATGACCGCAGACGCCGTCACGGGTCACGGTCGCACAGCCGATGCCGCTGGCCGAGGCGTCGACGCCCCCGATAGTGCTGGCAGGGCCTGCGCCAGCTCAGGCGCCTTGCGTGCGTTGTCCAGCGCTTCGCGGATTTTCTGCGGATCGCGGTTTCGCAGTGCTTCCGAAAATGCCAGCGATGCGTCGGTGCGCAAGCTGGCGTATCTGAGCAGCATGTCGAGGGTCCTTGCCGACGGCGCAGCGGCTTCCAGGTTCAAGGCGGAAAGTTCGTCGAGACTTTCCTGATACTGGGTTGTGACGATCGTGTCGATCTGGCCCGCAAGGTGATCGAATGGCAGTTGCGATTCGACAGCGTGATCGAGGATCGATTCCCATTGCTGGCTGACGCGGCGGTCTTCGTCGAGGAAGTGGCGTATCGCCTTGCGTGCCTGCAACTCGTTACCCAGTAGATAGCTGGGAGGCGGAATGTGGCTGATCAACAAGGCGCCGGCGAGCACCAACAAGCCTGCGGCTGCCGGTCGCAACGCGGGTAGGCGCGGGCTTTGGTCGGTCCAGGGACGCAGCAACACGCCGGCAAACAATGCGCCGGCGATCAAGCCGCCCAGGTGCGCGGCATTGTCGATACCGGGCACCAGCTGGCCCATGACCAATGCAAACACCGTGAATGCGGTTGCTGCGCCGAAGAACCAGCGAAATTCTCCGCGGTTGACCTGGTGTCGTTCGCGCCACAGAAACACCAGCAGTGCGCCGTACAAACTGAATATGGCACCAGACGCACCGCCGGAAACAGCGACGTTGCCTTGAACAACCAGTGACAGCAGGTTGCCCACGACACCGCTGCCCAGGTACAGCAGCGCGTATCGCCAGCGCCCGAGCAATTGCTCCATGAGGCGGCCCACGTCCCACAGCGCCCACATGTTGAGCACCAGGTGGATCAGGCCGAAATGCAGGAACAGCGCGCTGAGCAGACGCCACCACTGACCGTCCTGCGTGGCAGGTCCGAAATTGGCGCCCCAGGCCAGCGGCACCACACTGGAGGTATGCCAGACGCCGGCCCCGTTCGAGAGCATGGCGATAAAGATAAGAACATTGCAAAGCAGCAAGACGGTCGTCACCGGCGCGCGGCGCGGTCCCACATGCAGCAGTTGCGCCAGTTCGGGACTGGCGGTATCTGTCGTGGCTGGGCCAGTGGGGTGTGGTGCTGCGTGCATGCCTGTGGGTATTAGAGCCCAAGGCAGGGACCCAGGGGCTGGAGCCGTTCGACTGGACTCGGACTCCAAAATGGTGACAATTCGTTCATGAACAACCATACCCCTGTCTCGGCCCGGCCACTCTCCACGCAAGACGCCACCCGTATCGACGATACGCGGATCGGTGCTGTGCGGCCGCTGATCACCCCAGCCCTGCTTCAGGAATGGTTGCCGGTTCCGCAAGAAGCCCTGGCCTTGGTGGAGCAAAGCCGGGTTGCGATTTCGCGCGTGTTGGGTGGCCACGATGACCGGCTGGTCGTGGTGGTCGGCCCCTGCTCCATCCATGACCACGCGCAAGCGCTGGAATACGCGCGCCAGCTCAAACAACAGGCCGACGCGCTGGCGACCGATCTGTTGATCGTGATGCGGGTGTATTTCGAGAAACCACGTACGACGGTCGGGTGGAAGGGGTATATCAACGACCCGCACCTGGATGGCAGTTTCGCCATCAACCAGGGCCTGGAGATGGCCCGCCGCTTGCTGCTGGACCTATTGGCACTGGGTCTGCCGGTTGGAACGGAGTTTCTCGATCTGCTGAGTCCGCAGTTCATTTCCGATCTGGTCAGCTGGGGCGCTATAGGGGCTCGCACGACCGAGAGCCAGAGTCATCGGCAATTGGCGTCGGGCCTGAGCTGTCCGGTCGGTTTCAAGAATGGCACCGACGGCGGTGTGAAGGTGGCCAGCGATGCGATACAGGCGGCCTCGGCCATCCATGCCTTCATGGGCATGACCAAGATGGGACAGGCAGCCGTGTTCGAAACCCGTGGCAATGCCGATTGCCATGTGATCCTGCGTGGCGGCAAGACTCCCAATTACAGCGCTGCGGATGTGGCGGCCGCGTGTGCCTTGCTCAAGGTGGCGGGTCTGCGCGAGCAGGTCATGGTGGATGTGTCGCATGCCAATAGCAGCAAGCAATACCAGCGCCAGATCGATGTGGCCAGGGACGTTGCGCAGCAGATTGGCGGCGGAGACCGCCGCATCATCGGTGTCATGGTGGAGAGCAACCTGGAGGAAGGCCGGCAGGACATCGTCGCCGGCACACCGCTCAAGCCCGGCGTTTCCGTGACGGACGCCTGTATCAGCATGGCGCAGACCACGCCGCTGTTGCTGGGTCTGGCCGAAGCTGTGCGCTCGCGCAGGGCCAGCAGTAAGGCCTAGTTACCGGGCCACACGGCAATTAGGGGGGCACCGGTCGCCGGCATCGGGGCCGCAATCGCAGCCCCAGCGTCGGTTGGAGCTGCCAGCTAGCCGGCTACTGTGGGCCACAATGGATACGACATCAAAAGCATCAGGGATTGCGTAGACCATGATTTTGAAGGAGTTGGATCCTTTTTTGGGCAAAAGTCAGGATGAGATCGCCCATCGCATCGCGCAGGACCGGATGGCCTATCACCTGCGCCGGTACTTCGGCAAGAGCGACGAGGTCGATGTGCTCAACTACCTGCGTGTCAGCTCGGGCACGGTGGTCACACTGGTCGACCATCTGGTGCTGCATCCCTACGGGCTGATCGTGATCGAGCGCGAGAACCTCATCGACAAGGTCCAGATCAAGGATGACGGCCAATGGGTGCGCTGGCGGGACAACGTGGCGACCGAGATGCGATCTCCGATCACGCGGGCGTATCTGCGTGCCTTGTCGTTGAAGGCGTTTCTGGACAAGATCGTCAAGCAAAAGGGGTTCTTTGACGCGGTCGAACTGGACATTCTGGTTGCCGTTCCCGATACGGCCAGGATCCAATGGCCTACCATGGGTGTTCTGCCCGAGGTCTGCAATGCCGATCAGGTCCACGCGCGGGTCAACCAGCGCGTGCAACAGTGCCGGCGTAGCGCCCAGGCAACGGGGGCGCTGACGTCGTCCGAACGGCGCAGGTTGGGCGAATTCTTGCGCTCCCTGCATCTGCCTCTGGCTCGCATAGCGCCGCGCTAAACATGGAGTCCCGGCTGGTGCGACGTCACGCGCCAAGGCGATGCACCAGGAGGGAGATTGGCACAAAAATGATACTGAAGGAACTCGATCCCTTCCATGGTGGAGACGATAGCGCATTGGCAGCGCGCATTTCTGCCGATCGCATGGCCTATTACCTGCGCCGGTTCTACCGTCGCAGCAAGCAGGTGGACGTTCTCAACGAATTGCGTGTGCGAATCTGGGGCTCTATGGCACGCGTTGATCATCTGTTGCTGCATGACCATGGCTTGCTGATCGTCGAACGGGAAAACGTCAACGGCAGGATCAGCATCGATGACGATGGCCAGTGGACGCTGACACATGACGGCGCAACGGAAATTCTGGGCTCGCCGATCACGCGCGCGTACGTCCAGGCCTTGCTGCTCAAGGAGTTCCTGGACAAGCGGGTGCGCCAGCGCGGTTTTTTCGACAAGCTGGAGCTCGATGTGCTGGTGGTTGTTGCCGACGAATGCGAGATCGAATGGCCGGCAACCGGAAGACTGGTGGAGGTCTGCGATCGCGAGTCGGTGTTTGACCGGGTCACAAGGCGGCTCGAGCAGTGCCAGCAGGAAGCGAGAAGCCCTGGCCTGTTGACGCAGGTCGAACGGCGCACGCTGGGCAATTTCCTGGTCCATTCCCATTGGCCCCGGTCGCATCTGGAGCCCACGTGATGGCTGCCAGGCGCGGCGACGCAGGAACGAGACCGTGACGCGGCGGGTCTGGAAAGCGGGCTTGTTGGCCCGGGCCCTTCTGCTGGCGTTGGCCGGCGTCGTGTTCTTTTTTCTGGCGGGCCTGTTCGTCAGCTGGGCGCCGGACCGACCAAGGGAGGATTTGCGGGCGCGCTGGGCGCCGCCGCCATCGCAGTTCCTGCCGATTGGGCAGCTGGTTGTGCATGTGCGCGACGAGGGACCGCGCGATGACCCGATGCCTATCGTTCTGTTGCATGGCACGTCCGACAGCCTGCACACCTGGGATGGGTGGACGCAGGTGTTGCGCCAGCAGCGCCGTGTGATCCGTTTCGACCTGCCCGGTTTTGGCCTGACCGGACCCGATCCCAGGGCCGACTACTCGGTCGCTGCCGATGTTCGTTTTGTGTTGGCGGTTCTGGACCATCTAGGCGTGGTCCGGTGTGTTCTTGGGGGCAATTCCCTGGGCGGCCAGATTGCATGGCGAACCGCGCTTGCGGCTCCGCAGCGTGTTGGCAGCCTGTTATTGGTGGATGCTGGCGGTTATCGGCTGCAACCCCAGGAGGTGCCGCTGGCATTTCGTCTGGCACGTTCCGAACCAATGGCGCTGGTGCTCGAAAAGCTGCTTCCGCGTGGCGTGGTTTTGTCCAGCGTGCGCAATGTGTACGCAGACGCCGCGAAAGTAACGCCGGAGCTGGTCGACCGGTATTACGATATGGCCCTTCACGCCGGGAATCGGCGCGCCCTGATGCAACGTTTTGCTGTCGTTGAGCCGGATCAATCCGCGCGTATCCGGGAGCTCGCGCAGCCTACCCTGGTGTTATGGGGCGATCGGGATCGATTGATTCCTTTGCAGGCAGGCACGCAATTTGCGCGCGATATAGCCGGCGCAAAGCTGGTCGTGTTCGAGGGCTTGGGGCATTTGCCGCATCAGGAGGACCCTGATGGCACGGTGATCGAGGTACTGAAGTTTCTGGAATTGGCGCCGCACAGGTAAAGGATAGAACCTTATGGTTGACATGACAGTGCCAGAGTTGGCGCGTGAAACGCTCAAGCAGTTGATCATCAGAAAGATGGCCCCAACGCCGGGCAACTATCGCAATGTGTTCAATGAGCTTGGAAACCTGTCGAACGATCCCCCTTTTCCGGTGGAACAGCTGCGAAAAATAGCGCAGGCGCTGCCGACCCAGACTCCGGGTCAGCAAAAGCAGCGCAGTCTGGTCGAATACGCGGTCTCCCAGCTCAATTGGCAAGGTGTTCAGGATGCCTTGGTGGCCTATGGAGGCTTCACACCGCGCACCGGCAGTGGGTCCGATGTGCCGGGCAATGGCGCCCAGCCCATTGGCGACGCCCATGCGGACGGGGTCTCGGCCAACAACAAGGCGCGTGCCAGTGCACCCGCGCTGACCGCCGAGTTTCTCGAGCAGATTGCACGCATGATCGAATTCACCCGGCCGGCGCTTGGATCGGACGACTCGCGTTTTACCGAGCAGACCAATGACCTGCTGCGGGCCTTGCGCAAGCCTGGAGCGGATGTCGTGCAGGTCAAGCAGCTTCTGGGTACGTTTGTTCATCGCGTGTCGTTTGCCGCCGAGGACCAGGCCGAGATCAAGTCCACCTTGTTGCATCTTCTGCGGCTGATCATGGAAAACATCGGAGAGCTGAGCCTGGATGATCGTTGGCTCAAGGGTCAGGTGGACGCCTTGATGAAAGCGACGACGCCGCCACTGACGCTGCGCCGCCTCGATGACGTCGAACGCCGGTTGCGCGATGTGATCCTCAAACAGGCCGAGTCCAAGGGCCGCTCCCTGGAGGCACAGGAAGAGATGCGTCAGATGCTGCGCGTCTTCATCGAACGGCTCTCTGCAATGACAGACTCGACCGGCATATTCGGCTCCGAGATGGAGCAGCAGGCCACGCTGATCGAGCAGGCCAAGAGCCTGTCCGAATTGACTCCGGTGCTCAAACAGGTGGTGACGGCGACGCGGGAAATTGCCCGGCGCTCTTCGAGTACCCGTGACGAACTCGATGGCATGCGCGAGCGGGCGCTGGCCACCGAGATTGAGATCGAGCAACTGCACAAGGAACTTGATCGCGTCAGTGCCCAGGCCCGTCACGACACCCTCACGGGCGCGCTCAATCGCAAAGGCCTGGACGAGGCAATGGTGCGCGAGTTGTCGGTTGTGCGGCGCAAGGAGACACCGTTGTGTATTGCCTTGCTCGATATCGACAATTTCAAACGCATCAACGATGAACGTGGTCATGGCACCGGTGACCAGGCGCTGGCCCATCTGGCGCAGGTCGCCCGTGACAATATGCGGCCGCAAGATACGCTGGCGCGCTATGGCGGCGAGGAGTTTGTCATCCTGATGCCCGATACGGTGCTGGAAAAGGGCATCGAGGCCATGGTGCGGTTGCAGCGTGAATTGACGAAGAATTACTTCCTGACGGGTACCGACAAGCTGATGATCACCTTCAGCGCCGGCGTGGCCCAGTTGTTGGCGGACGAAATGGCTGACGCGGCGCTCAAACGGGCCGACCAGGCCATGTACATGGCCAAACGGGCCGGCAAAAACCGGGTGCTGGGCGCCTGAGAGCGCCCCCAGCCCTGGCTTCGCCAGGCCCCCCGAGGGGGTGTGAGGAAACTTGGGAGCGGCCCGGCGTTTCCTCATGAGCACGGCGGGCACAACGGCCGAACACAACAGGAGCATCTTGCATGGCGTATCTGGTACTTGGACTCGTGTTGTTCATCGGCGTGCATATGGTGCGTATCGTTGCCGACGACTGGCGCGCCCGTACCATTGCGCGTATTGGCGCGCAGCCGTGGAAAGGCGCATATTCGGTGCTGTCCCTGGTGGGCTTCCTGCTGATCGTCTGGGGTTTTTCCCAGGCGCGGATGACGCCGGTCCAGCTATGGAGCCCGCCGCTGGCCATGCGCCACTTGGCCGCACCGCTGACGCTCATCGCTTTCGTGCTTCTGGTGGCTGCGTATGTGCCGGCCAACGGTATCAAGGCGCGTGTGCACCATCCCATGGTGCTGGCGGTCCAGGTGTGGGCGCTGGCCCATCTGCTGGCCAACGGCAATATGGCGCATGTCTTGCTGTTTGGATCGTTCCTGGTGTGGGCGGTGCTCAGCTTTTTTGCCGCACGCCGGCGCGATCGCGTGGCCGGCACGGTCTATGCGTCTGGCCAGACGGCGCGCACGCTGATCACACTCGTGGTCGGTTTGCTCGCCTGGGCGGCGTTCGCCATGTGGTTGCATGGCTGGTGGATCGGAATCCGCGCCATCGGCTGAAAAACCTGTCGGCCTTGTCAGGCGATGTTCAGGATCCACTGGATCAGGTACTTGGCGACGAAACCGACCATGCCGAATGCCAGTCCAAGAAAAATGACGAACGCGCCGAACTTCCCTGCTTTCGCTTCCCATGCCAGTTGTCCCACGATGAACAACATGTAGAGCATGAAAGCGCCCAGGCCGAATGTCAGGCCGAAGCCGGCGATCTGTTCCTCACTGAACCCGAACATCGCGCTCAATCGCCCAACGGGCGCTCGGGCAAGGCTTTGGCATCGACCAGTGCGACGTAAGCGTGCCAGCTGGCGTGGCCCAGCAACGGAATCAGCACCACCAGGCCGAGCATCGCGGTGGCGAATCCCAGCAATACCAGCAGCATGATCAGCCCGGCCCAGAGCGCCATCGGGGCCGGGTTGGCCAGCACGACCTGCCAGCTGGTCAGCACCGCCGGCATGGCGCCGATGCGGCGGTCCAGCATCAATGGCATCGACACCACGCTGGAGGCAAATATCGGCGCCGCCAGCACACCGCCCATCAGCAGCCAGGTCTCGAACAGCAGGTTGTCGTTGGCCAGCACGATCACGCGCAGGAAATCGAGCGGGGTGTTGATGGGTGCCGGCGACAGCAACGTGATGAGTGCTGCCGATGTCATGACCCAGCCCGTTCCGGCCAGGGCCAGCAGCAGGCCGAACCGCACCAGGCACCAGTAGCCGGCGGGCTCCGACAGGCGCGATTGTTGCCAGCTCAACCAGGTGTCATGCAACAGCCGCATGTGGACTGGGCGCCGGTGTGCCAGGGCACGGCTCATCGCGTACAAACTGGTCGCCAGCACCGGTGCCACGACCAGGAAGCCGGAGAATGCGCCCGCAAGCAACCAGAACTTTTGGTGGGCAAAGGCCAGCAAAGCCCAGGCGAAGACCGTCAATACGGCGCCATGGCTCAGGCTGAGCCAGGTGCTGCGACGCAGGTCCTGCCATCCGAGCACTAGCCATTGCAGTGGCGCGCCCATGCCGACGATACGAACCGAGGTGGCGGCAGTGTTCTTGCGGGAGGGGGATGCGGACTTGTTGTTCATGTGCGAGGCCAAAGTGGCGCCTTGCGGCCAAGTCTAAGCCGTATTCACGCCTGCTGGCGCGTTGGGTCGGGCCTCATAATGCGAGCTTTGCCTTTGCAGGAGTGTGATCCATGGCGCGTCCCGTTCTC
>Ga0105044_10002274_pt1 | contig 26117 bp, 22 predicted proteins | sample MAT01_FD_78092 | JGI IMG/M metagenome (GOLD analysis project Ga0105044, IMG submission 78092) | Freshwater microbial communities from Lake Fryxell liftoff mats and glacier meltwater in Antarctica - MAT-01 | ecosystem: Environmental > Aquatic > Freshwater > Ice > Liftoff microbial mat | place... | reverse complement strand
GCCGGGAGCAAAATCAAAAGCAAAAATCCGGCGTGCAAAAAGCCAACAACAACCAAACATTGACCGCCTGCCTCGTAGCGTAATCAACCGCCCTCTGGGGTCATTGATTCAAAAACGCGCCGGTCGAGTGGTAGACCGGTACGCTTGGATCGAGGGGAATCGTGCGAAAGGATTCGCCCGATGTTTGGTGGTAACTGAGGCTGGGTTTGAGCAAGTCAGGGAACACACGATCGGAGATGGGTACTGAGGCCGACAGCGTTTCGGCGGGTGAGGTTGGACTGTTGGGGATCCCCGATTCCTTCGTTGGTGGTTCAGTGTCGGGCGTGGGATCAGTCGCCGGAATGGCTCGGTTGACTTCCGCCGCGGCCAGCAGTCGGGGTAGAGAGACCGCCGGTTCACCAGGGACGGGCAGTGCGAGCAGGGTGAATCCGAGCATGGCCATGCCAGCCGAGAGACCCCAGCGGAGACCCATTCGAGGAGGGTGTGGTGTTTCGGAAGTTTCCAATAGAGCCCGAACGCGGCGCGCAAGTTCGGAAGCCGGCCCGGAACCGGTAACTGCCAAGCGGTGCGCCTCCAGGGGAGACACCCATTCGCGTCCGAGGGTTACCAACGACTCCGCGAGGGCGACTCGTCCTCCGGGAATCACTCCACTGACGTCGTCTGCGGACGCTTCGCTGCTTCGGCGCAGTTGGACCTGGAGCCACCAGACCAAGGGATTCCACCACGCCATCGCGGCGAGGACTTGGGCCAACCCCAACCACGCCGGATCGCGAGCCGCCAGGTGACCCAGTTCGTGCGCCAAAATTGCGACGCGTTGATCCGAAGGAAAGCGGGCGGCGAAATCGGCGGGGACAACGACCGTGGGGCGGAAGATTCCGAAGGCGATCGGTCCTTTGAGCTCGGGCCAGCCGAACAGCCGCGCCGATCGCAGACCCAGGACTCGACTTAACTCGTTTACGGTGGCTCGGGTGAACGGATCAACAGCCGCCAGTGATGGACTCGAATGTTTTCGGCAGCGCCAGCTTAGCCAGCCGCGGGCGAGGATACTCCGCAGACCGTAACTCAGCGTGCCCGTCAGCCAAAGGAGGCCCGGCCACCAGACTGGCGCTGGAAGTATCGGCTCGGTCGCGGGCCCCGTGATCGCTGGTGTCTCGGGAATCGAAGGTGCGAATCCGGGCGCATCCAGGGTGGTAGTGATGATTTGGCGGGAGGAAGAACCCGAGCGGAGTGGCCGGAATTCCAGATAGCTGCGGCCGCCGAGACCTTCCGTAAGCCAGACCAGGGTCAGCGCGACGAGAGCGATCCGCCAAACCAGTCGTCGGGCCTGGGCGCCTTGGACCTTGAAGGCCAGTCCGGTCGCAACCAGCAGGAGCAGGGCTGTTTCGACGGAAAGCACTCCGAACAACCGGCCCCATCCACCTAGATCGGGGTTCACCGGGCCCTCCGTTTGGCCTGCTGAATCAGTTGGGACAGTTGATCCAATTCCGCGCGACTGACCGCTCGGGTTTGGAGTAAATGGCTGACTGCATCGGCCACACTGCCCTCGAAGAGACGTTCCACGAAATGGTCGCCGGCGCTGCGGTTCACTTCGTCCGCTGCGACCGTCGCGCGGTAGAGAAAGGATCGGCCCTCTTCACGATGGGACACCAAGCCGCGTTGCTCCATCTTGCGCAGCATGGTGGCTATCGTGGTGTAGGCCAGATCGCGATCCGGTTTGAGCGCCGCCTGAACGTCGTTGACAGAGGCGTCGGGGCGGTCCCACAAAATCTGCAGGATCCGAAGTTGAAGATCGCCGAGACGGGTTGGACGGTGGCTCATTGGTAGAACGACCGAGGTAATACTACTCAGGTAGTTTTAGCGTCAAGAAGGATTCCTGCGGGCGATTCGAGAAATGGAACGTGGCTTAGCGCAGGGAATCAAACCAGGCTTTACCGCCCAAGAGGGTCGGCGAAACACACCCGGTGTGATCGGCGCCCGCGGCGGGGTCGATCAGTTCCACCTGAGTCGCTCCGCGGGCGCGAAAGCGGTCATAGGCGATTTTGGAGTTGAGCGGGGTGACATCCTGATCTCCCGAGCAATGGTACAGCCGCAACCGTGTCAGGGGAGTCCAATCGAGCAGATCATTGTCGGCCAAGGCGTGTCGCAACGGGTGTTCCGGGTCGCTCTGAAGGGTGGCGATCAGGTTCGGTTCGAAGGCGTCGAGGGCGTTGGCTGGAAGGGCGGCGTTGATGAGGTCGCTCCCGGTGATTCCGTTGAAGAGCGGAGGGATGATGAGGCGCCAGGGTTGTCGCAGCAGATCCCCCAGCGAATTGGTGAATCCGTAGACGTCCACGAACGCACCTATCAGATAGGGATAATAGTACGGATTGGGAACCGGGATTCCTTGCAGGAAACGGTTGAGCGTGGTCTCGGAGAGGTCATAGGCACCGGCGCCGGCGGCACAGGCGGTGACCGAGAATTCGGCCGCGTGCGAGGATTCAATGGCTCGCAAGGCGGCGAGGGTCGCGTGGCCACCCTGTGAGTAACCGGTCAGGAAGAGTTTTTCATTGAGCGCCACGCCGTTGGCGCTGCAGTAGGTTCGGGCGGCGCGCAGCAGATCCACCACGCAGGTCGCCTCGCTGTCGGCGTGGTGATAAGGATGGAATCCTGGGGAATCACCGAGACCCAGGTAATCGGGCAGCACGGCGGCATAGCCGGAAGTGGCAAAGGCCACGCCGATCAGTCCCTCCAGATTGAGGCGGGAGGGGACGTCTTCGCGCTCGAGAATGGATCCATGCTGGTAACTGATGAGGGGCAGGGGTGTCGTCACTCCCACGGGCAGGGCCAGCGCTCCGGAGGCGGTGGTTCGCAGTCCTTGGGCGTCTACGGTCTCGTAGATAATCTTGTAGAAGTTAACCTCTTTGTCGGCGGGTATAGGGAATTCGGCCTGCTGAAAAATAAATTGTATTAGGGCTTTGTTAAGGGTGCTGACCTTGGTGGCGGAGATGAGGCGTCCGCGTTGGCCGGGGATTGGAGCGAAGGCGACCCGATAGTAATGGGCTGCCGATTCTGGTCGGGCATCCGTGAAAGAGAGCGTGGGGGTCGGCCAGGGGTTATCGGGCACGGGTTCCCAGGTACCCGTGCCCAGAGTGGTTCGGCTTTCCACGGTGAACTGAAGTTCGGGACTGCTGGCCTGCCAGTTCAGGGTCAAACCTTCCGCGTGACGGACGATGGTGGTCAGGGTTACGGCGGGTGGCTTGGCGAATGCGGGACTGGCGATCAGGGCCAGAATGGATAGGCAGCGAAGGAGGGTGAGCGGGCGGCTCATGGGCGGAACACTAGGCAAGTCCCAGGCAGTTGAATAGAAAAGTACCGCAGTCATTCCGGTCGGTCTTACGTCCAGTTCTCAGCGTAACCCATCCCACCACCTGCGGTTTCTCGCAAGGCAGGTTCGAAGACCTGCAGTTCAGCAGGCAGGAATGCCTGCGGTAGTGGTGGTGGGCTCGGCGTTGGATTGCCCACACGTCTTTGCCCAAAAGCCGCTTCGGGGAAATCACCGCTTGGATGAACGAGGCTGGGTCGATTCCCTGATTGTAACCGAGCACCGCTTAACGATTGGAACACCAACCCCTCGGCAGGATAGGCCCGGGCCTGGAGCCGGCGGAACTCCACGATGTGGTCGCGCGCCGACTCGTGCAGACTTACGATCTGTTCCTTGGAGGCGGTGGCGCGGAGCTTGGCGGACGCTTCAACCCACGATCCATCGCCCGTGGTAAAACAACCCGTAACGCAGATGCTCGCCCACCAGCGTGGCCTTGTACAAATAGTGATGCTCCCGGATATCTTGATCACACCACCGGATCTCCTCCGGCGTGCTCAGCAGTCGCAGCTCACACCGAGTAGAACGGCGGGGGAAAAGGAACGGCTCCTGGAGATGACCCAGGAGCCGGAATGGGGGCTGATATATCGCAAACTTGAAGTTACCTTTGCGAATGTGCCATAATAATACTTAGCCTAGTTCTGCCAGTTTCGCTTTAACTGCCTCGAAGTTGGGCAAATCTTTCGGGGTGGGTGTCTGTTCCGAGTATTGGATTGTTCCAAACTTGTCGATCACGAACGCGGCCCGGGCGGACGTGTCACCGATGCCGGCAAGGTTCGGGAACAATACATCGTAGTTTTTGGTTACGGTTTTGTTTAAATCACTGATTAGCCTAATCTCGATTTTATGGTGGTTGGCCCAGTCTTCCTGAGCGAACGGACTGTCCACACTGATTCCGATCACATCGGCATTCATAGATCTATATTGGCTAAGACCAGCAGTGATATCGCAGAGTTCTTGGGTGCAAACGCCTGTGAAGGCGAGGGGGAAGAACAAGAGCACCGTGTTCTTGTTACCGAAATTTTCAGACAGTTTTACGTCGACCAGTCCGGCGGCGGTTTTCTGCTTGAGTGTGAAATCAGGGGCTTTGGTACCAACAGCTAGGGGCATGGGATTGGTGTGTTGTTTATTTGTTGAACGGACTCTCCAGATTTAGGGGCGAAGGGCTTGGGTGTCAAAGCACGATCCGAGTCCTCGAAAAAAAAAGGCTACAGCGCTGCCAGAACTTCGGCCGCATGTTGCTCCGGTTTCACTTTTGGCCAGATATTCTTTATTCGTCCATCTGCACCGATCAAGAAAGTCACCCGTTGGGTTCCCTGGTATTTTCGCCCCATGAATACTTTCTCGCCCCACACGCCATAGGCTGTAACCACTTGCTTTCCCTCATCCGCAAGAAGAGGGAAAGGAAGTTGAAACTTCTCAGTGAACTTTTTATGCGACTTAAGGGAATCAACGCTCACGCCCAAAACAATCGCTCCTTTCTTTCGGATTTGAGGGTAGATGTCGCGAAAGGCACAGGCCTCCTGGGTGCAACCTGGCGTATCGTCCTTCGGGTAGAAATAAAGGACGATTGGTTGGCCTCGAAGATCGGCCAGCTTAACAGTCGAACCGTCCGATGTTTGGGAAGCGAAATCCGGGGCGGGATCACCCGGCTTCAGTGAGAGATTGATTTCCTTGCCCATAAAAATTCCTAACCCGGAATACGTAGAGTGCAAACTTGGCTAATTGGGTGCGAAAAAGCCGGTGCAGGAATGCACCGGCTTTGAGAGTGGAGGTGCAGTTTATCACCCCGGGAAGACGACCATCACTTCAAGACTGCCTGATGGAATTCGAACCAATCGTCCAGATTGTTCAGGTTGATGGCATCAGGTAGCACACTGCCGTCGTCAGGCAAGCCGTTGGCCGCCAGGATGTTTTTTCGGACCTCGTCGGCGTGGATGTACCCGGCGATGGACACATTCAGTTTATGAATATTTCCCTTCGTGAGGTTCACCCCGGGCTGCTGTTTAATCCAGGCTTCGAATTGAGGGTAGGTCGGCTTTTGCTCAGTTACGAAGCCTTTGACCGCTTCCGGCTTCAGTCCGAGAGCGCCAATGACCATCATGTCGTAGCCTTGGCCGATTCCCGGGTAACCGGGAGCTAATTTTGCCCGGGCCTCAAGGGAGACTTTTTGCCACAGGCGGGGCAAGTGGAGGATGCCAAGGGGGCCGGCAACGCCGGAACTGATCAACGGAACGTAAGTGTCACTCATGGTGAAAACTGCTAAGGTTTTTGGAAACGAGACGATCTTAGGCAATTGCCAGATGAGGGCAACGCTTTTGCGATCGAGATGCAGTTAAGCCAACTGAAAAGTTCCCACGGTTAGTCTCTCAAATACGGACCTTGAATTCTTCGCCGCGTTTGACGCTGAGTACAAAGGACACCAAAAGCTTGGGAATTTCTCCAAGATCAGCCAGGGAAATCACCTCGACAGGGGAGTGCATGTACCGGTTCGGCAGGCTGACCAGCGCACTTGGAATGCCCCCGCGCGTCCAGAAAACCGCATCGGTATCCGTGCCGCTTGAGGAACTCATCGCCTCGTGCTGGAGTTTGATATCTTCCTCTTTGGCGCAGGCCTCGAGACGGTCGACAACTTCCGGATGATTACATCCGCCATGAGTCAGGGTCGGGCCGGCGCCTAATTTGATATCTCCGTGTTGCCGTTTGTCCACGGTAGGTACGTCTGTGGCGTGGGTGACATCGACGATTATCGCCACGTCGGGCTTTAAGGAATAGGCAATCTGACGTGCGCCGAAGAGCCCAACCTCCTCCTGGATGTTTGAAACCGCATAGACTTCGGCGGCGAATTCTTTCATTTGGCCCCGCAGGAGTCGAGTGGCCTCGGCCACGGCCCATGTGCCGATTCGGTTGTCAAAGGCACGGGCAATTGCGAGGTCGCCGCGTAGATGCTCAAAGAGATCTGCCAAGGTGATCGGATCGCCAATACGAACCAGTTTGAGTGCTTCCGTCTGGGAGGAGACTCCGATATCAAGAAAGAGGTCATGAATCTTGGGTTCCTCCTTTTTATCGTCCCCTTTGGTCAGATGCGGCGCCACCGAGCCAAACACTCCAGGAACGGGACCAGCGCGCGTATGCACGACAGCACGTTGAGCCCGGGTGATGCCTGGATTGATCCCACCAGCGCGGCGTACGTGAATAAAGCCATTTTCAGTGATGTGGTTTACTGTCATGGCTATTTCATCGGCGTGGGCGGCCAGCATGATTCGCGGGCTGCCCCCTTTGTTTACGACGGCAACGCAGTTGCCATAGGCGTCACTGAAGGTCTCGTCAGAGAAAACAGAGACGTAATCTAGCCAGACCCGTTGGCCGCGGGTTTCATGACCGGTGGGACTGGGTGTATTGACTAGATTCTCGAGAAACTTGAGTGAATCGGGGCGCACGGTCGGTGAGACTACGCGGAGTGTTGGGACCAGCAAGTGATGACCGCTGTCGGCTAGGCGGCGCGGGCGCCATGATTGCAGCGGGTTTAAGCCGATTCCAAAATGAGGTTGGTGTAAATCCGTGCTTCACCCGTGCGAATCAGTCCGATCGCTCCCGGTACCCGTTTCTTGAAAACTAAATGCGGTTCGAATTGCACAGGAACGCTCTTGAGCGCCTCCCGGAATTCGTCTTGGCAGTGGGCGTCGTTACTTTCGATGAATTCCTGAGCCATCCAAGCGGTACCTGCTTTCCAGTTAGCTAAAACAGCGGCGACCATCTGAGGAACCGTCGGTACTCCATAAACCAAAGAAAGATCGACCGTTTCGAGTCCAGGCCACGAGGGGAACATGGAATCTGCGATCACCAAGGTGTTGGTGTGTCGAATTCGGGCGAGCAGAGATAATAGGTTTGGGTTGAGAATACCGGATTGGATCATGGGACTGATGCGGAGTCTGAACCAGAGTTCGGTTCCGACACAAGTCGTGTCGACGATCTGCGAAGTGCTGGACAACGTCGGATCGGTGGCTCACGATTTCCCACTGAATTCCCAGAGCCCTGCTTCCCGACCCTGGCTCTTGGTCGACACTAAGGCCGGGACTAATCGGGCATTATTATGGGTCGTCTCATGGTTTCCGCCGTACCCAACGAATCCTCAAACGTGGATGTTGTGGGTCATCTTCTCATTTTTGTTTCAGTTTCCCGAGCGTCAGATGGCCAGCCGGTTACTGGGTTGGGCCGCGACAATTTCCGGATTGCCCCGGCCGCCGGTGATGTCTTGGACCCCCAACCGGTTGTTGTGTCGGAGGTCGAATGGGAATCGCCCAACGGAGAGGCTTCGGGATGTTATCGGGTGTCAATCAGTCGGGGAAGATTGGTTCCGGGTGAACCCGGCAATTTGCTTACCTGGGTGCCAGGGGAAACGTATGCATTGGGCATCCAAGTTCGAGTTTTCGAACTGCATCAGATTGACGGGCAAGGGATTGAAGTCCCGGTCGATTTTGGACAGATGGTCCTACAGGTTGTCAGTTTGGGAACCTAATGTCCCGTTGAAAGAGAAGTTTTGGAGGGAGTTCAGGCGATCCGGTCGTGGGCCCATGGGTATTTTGCGGAAACACGATACTCGCGTCGTCCATCCTCTGTCCCGGGGGCAGTTCCCAAGGTTGAGGGGTTAAAGGAAGCACCTGCCTCCCGTAGAATCTGAGCCAGCAACGGGTGCCCGTAACTCACGCCGGGGAACCGGAGCTCGCTGCGATTGACGTCGAGCACTCGGGTATGATCTCGCTCAACGATGACCCGCCGCAGGAGGCTCAAATCCTCAACTTGCTCGCGGATGAATCGGGAAACTTCAAGTGCGGTGGAACCGGTGAATGTGGTCAAAGGGCGCATCGCCATGTGGCCATGTTCAGAACGCAACGGGCAAAGTGCAAAGTGCAAAGTTGCACTCATCCAGAGGGGTCCCTCCCTCAGGTAAAGATGTGCGGGCGATCGAGAGATTGATAGAAGTAGGGAAAATTGGGGATTTGAAGCCTCGAAACGAGTTGTTGCCTCTTCGCTCATTCCGTCCTCCTGGCTTGGTCCAATCTTGGTGTAAACTGACCTGCTTTCCTTCAGCCGGCCCAATCGATATCGTTCCTGAACATGCTGCTGGTCATCGATAACTACGATTCCTTCACCTTCAACCTGGTCCAATACCTGGGAGAGATGGGCGTGGACCTGCAGGTCCATCGGAACGACGAAATCGCGGTGGAGCGCGCTTTGGCGCTTGCGCCGGAGCGGGTGCTCATCTCGCCCGGGCCGTGTTCTCCCCGGGAAGCGGGCCTTTCGAATCAACTCATCCGTGCGTTTGCCGACCGAAAGGTGCCGATTTTGGGAGTTTGTCTCGGGCATCAATGTATTGCGCATACTTTTGGTGCCCAAGTAGTCGTCAATTACCGGATGATGCATGGCAAGACCTCGCCGATCTTTCACGACAATCGGGAATTGTTTGTTGGAATGCCGAATCCGTTCCTAGCCACCCGTTACCACTCACTGGTCGCCCGCAAGGATTCCCTGCCCCCCGAATTGGAAGTCACAGCTTGGACAGCGGAAGATGAAATCATGGGACTTCGGCATCGCGACCTTCCCATTTGGGGTGTTCAGTTTCATCCAGAGAGCATTCTCACGGAGAATGGACGTCAGATTTTAAAGAACTTCCTGGCGCTGCGTCCAGCCGGGCAACTCGGAAGCTGAAACAGAATGGTCCACTGGGTGACCCCTCCTGGCAGATTGGAGTTTCGGATAGATATTTTTTGTCCGCCTTCGAGCAATTGGCTCTTTCTTGGTCCCAAGGTTGTCACTTAACTCCGTTGTGCCCGACCTCGCTTCCAGTGGAGAGCGCCTGATTGCCGGAATGGCTGCATCGGGCGGAGTGGTGCATGGAAAAATCCTCCGGCTAGGTAGCGGGCACGAGGAGGTCAGCTTGCGGCAAATCGAGGCTGCCGAGGTGGAATCGGAACTGGCCCGCTTACAGAATGCGTTGTTAGTCACCCGCCAACAAATTCGGGAGATTCAGCGCCGAGTGTCCACTGCCCTAGGGGCCAGGGAAGCAGCGATTTTCGACGCCCATGTATTGGTTCTTGATGATCCCACTCTGGTGGAAGAGGTGACCCGTTCAATCCGCGAGGATCACCACTCCAGCGATTATGCGGTACAGACTGTGGCGCAGCGATTTTCATCGGCTCTTGAAGGGGTTCAGGATCCTTATCTGAGCGAACGCGCCGCGGATGTTCGGGACGTGACCCAGCGATTGATTTTAAACTTGGTGGGTGGTCCTGCTTGCGACCTGACTCAACTGACCGAACCGGTAATTTTAGTGGCGCCGGATCTGACTCCGAGCGCGACCGCGGTTTTGGATCGGACGAAAATTCTGGGATTCGCTACGGATGCGGGGGGATTGACGAGTCACACCGCAATCATGGCGCGGAAGCTCCGCATTCCGGCCGTAGTCGGGTTGGGCGATATTTCCCGGAGGGTCCACTCCGGAGAGTACGCGCTGCTTGATGGTCATGGTGGGACCCTAGTCCTCAACCCGACCGACGCGACGCTGTTTAAATTTGGTCAAATTCGGGAAAGGCGGGCCGCCCTAGAAGTTCGCTTGGGTGATCTTCGGGAGCAGCCGGCGGTTACTTTTGACGGAGCCCGTCTGACTCTCGCCGCCAATATCGATGATCCGGGCGAGGTGTCAGCGGTGCGCGAGGCAGGAGCGGAGGGAGTCGGTTTGTTTCGGACAGAATTCTTGTTTTTGAACACCGCGTCTGCGCCCAATGAGGCCCAGCAATATGAGGCTTATCGTGCCGTGGCTGAGAACCTGGCACCGGCTCCGGTCGTGATTCGAACCTTGGATCTGGGGGGAGACAAATTGCCCGGCGGGATTCCGGTCACTGAGCAAAACCCTTTCCTGGGTTGGCGAGCCATCCGAATCAGTCTTGCCGAGCCGAATTTGTTTCGCCCCCAGCTGCGCGCCATCTTGCGAGCGAGCGCTCATGGAAAGGTTAAGCTCATGTACCCAATGATTTCCTCGGTGGAGGAAGTGATCGCCGCTAATGCGCTTCTGCAGGAATGCCGGGATGAGCTCAGCTGCGAAGGTCTGGCCTTTGATCCCGATATGGAAGTGGGCATGATGATTGAAGTGCCTTCGGCCGCCTTGATTGCGCATGAACTGGCCCCTCATGTCAGCTTCTTTAGCCTCGGAACAAACGATCTGACCCAATATACCCTGGCGGTGGACCGGTTGAACCAACGGGTTGCCTCCTTGCACGCACCGACCCATCCGGCGGTGGTCCGCTTGATTCGCATGACCGTTGAAGCCGCCCGCGCACATGGACGGTGGGTGGGCGTCTGTGGCGAGACGGCGGGCGATCCGGCGGTCATTCCTTTATTGGTGGGGCTGGGAGTGGATGAGCTCAGTGCCACTCCGGCACTTATTCCTGCGGCGAAATTTCTGCTTCGACGGCTTAAACGGAGCGAGGCCACCGCAATGGCAAATTCGGCGCTCCAGTGTCAGCGCGCGGGTGAGATTCTCAGCCTCTCTCGAGCGCTGGCCCTGTCCGTGGCCCCGGAACTCTTCAATGGTAGTTGAAGAGTAACGCCGAGGTTAGGATCAGCTCATCGGCGAGCCACTCGTGGTCAACCGGACGAGCCTGAATTTCGGGAGTTTTAAAGGAGAAGTGGCGAATTGGGTTGGCCTGGCGCACAGGAGTTTGATAGCCACGAACAGTTCCGAAGTTCCACGACACGCCCGGAATCCTCAGGCGAGTCAAGTTGGTTGGTGGAACGAAGGCCGAGACACCTGTCCAACATTCCGCCGTGCAACTTTTCATTACCTTACTCCTGCTGCTCGTTATTCTCCTGGCTATGGGGGTCGTCTCCGCATTCTGCGTGCGCAAGGTTCCGCCAGGGCGTGCGGGTGTCACCACCGGTTGGGGCGGCCTCAAAGTGTCGTTCGATTGGATGTTCCGAATTCCTTTGATCCAGACGTATCACGTCATCGATATCTCAGTGAAAAAGCTCGAAATCCAACGAAAGGGTAAAGACGGCCTGGTCTGCGAGGACAATATTCGAGCGGACATTGTCGTGGCTTTTTACATCCGGGTTGAGGCGACCGAAGAAAGCGTTCGGAAGGTTGCCCAAATGCTCGGACCCGAGCGAGTCTCGGACCAGGAGCAGTTGCGGGAGTTATTTGAAGCGAAGTTTTCTGAGGCGCTCAAGACCGCCGGCAAACAGATGGAGTTCCATGAACTTTTCACCGAACGCATCACGTTTCGCGATCAGATCCAAGGAACTATCGGCAAAGATCTCGACGGGTTCCTGCTGCAGGACGTGGCGATCGACTATCTCGAACAGACGCCACTGGAGCAGCACGATCCGAACAATGTGCTCGATTCCGAGGGAATTAAGAAAATAACCGAGATCACTCAGCGCGAACGGGTCAGTGCCAATGAATTTTCGCAGCGGGCTTCGGTGCAGATGGAAAAAGAAAATGCCGATGCTGACATCGCTAAGCGCGAACAGAAACGGCGAAATGAGGAGGACACTGCCAAGCAGTCCCGCGCCGTCACTGAGGTGCAGGCCAACGAGGAGGCCGAGGCTCGGAAAATCATCGAGATGCGCCGACAAGAAGTCGAAGGGAAGCGTTTGGAGGCGGAGGAGTCGATTCGGTTGCGAACCGAAGATATGAACCGGGCGGTCCAGGAGCGTGAGTTCACGGTTAAGAAGGAAAAGCAACGGCTAGAGCAGGAGGCCATCCAGGAGGGCGAAGAAGCGCGAGTTCGCCGCGAACGGACTGTGTCGCTGGCGGAAATGGACAAGGAAGTGAAGGTCGCTGAGGCGGCCGTTGAGGTGGAACGTCGGCGGGCCGTGGTGGTCGCGGAGCAAAAGGCAGTCGTTCAACAATCCGAGGAGAAGTTAAATATCGAGGCGCGCATGACCGCTGAGCGGGTCCGTGAAGTAACGCTGATCGAGGCCGAAATGAACGCGAAGAAGGACCAAGTGGTCAAGGTGGTTGCTTCTGAGGCGCAAAAGGAGGCCGAGCGAAATCTGGCGGAGGCCGACAAGATCCGGCTGATTACCGGGGCCGAGGCGGCTCGCGGGGTGGCGGTTTGCGAAGCGGAACGAATCCAAACCATGGCCGATGCGGAATCCAAGGCTTCCGAAAAACGGCGGCACGCGGCCGAGCAAGATGCCGAGGGCATGGCTGCGAGAGAGGCGGCCCACGGATTGGCTGAAGCCAGGGTGATTACCGCCAAGGCCGGAGCGAGAAGGACCGAAGCCGCTGCGCTCCGAGAGATTGGCCTGGCTGAGGCGGAGGTGATCAAGGCCAAGGGTGACGTTCAGGCACAGGTGACTCAAAGTCAGGCGGAAGCCGAGGCCGAGGGGACTAAGGATCGGGAATTGGCTGTGGCCACGGGCATCGAGGCGAGGGGGATTGCCGAGGCGAAGGCTATTGAAGAGAAGGCCAAGTCGATGAAGGTCCTGCATGAGGCCGGCCAGCAGCACGAGGAGTTTCGTCTAAGGTTGGCGAAGGAGCGTGACGTTGAAATGGCCGCCCTAAATGTGCAACGCGACATCGCTCAGGCTCATTCCCACGTGGTCGGTGAAGCCCTTAAAAGTGCTCGAATCGATATCGTGGGCGGCGAGAATGACTTCTTTGAGAAAGTCGTTCGGGCGGTTGGCACAGGTAAGGCCGTCGACCGTGTCGTTCAGAACAGCCAGACGCTCTCTGATATTAAGGAGACCTTCTTCAATGGTGATCCAGCCCGCTTTAAGACTCAGCTAAGGCAGTGGATTGGCGACTTCGGAATCAAAACGGAAGATCTGAAAAACCTCACGGTGGCGACCTTGCTGACCCGCTTGATGGCGAAGACCGACGATGGAGCGCTCAAGACAATGATGAATGCCGCCTTGGGACTGGCGCGGGAAAAGGGTCTGGCGGAATCCCCGGCAGCGGCGGTGTTGGAACGAACCTGATCGTTGATGCTAGCCCGATCTGGTTGTGGTGAATCTCGAAAGTGGTTCTCGTAGTTTCCCCAACCCGAACACTCGACCTCAAAAATGGCTGATCCCGCTCCCGCCTCTCCGCCCGACCCGACTAGGGCTGCTCCATCAGGTTTGCCGGGCGCCTCAAGTTCGCAGACGCTCGGCAGTGCTACCTACGAAATCATCCGCCAACGACTGGCGAAGCAAGGTGACCTCTTGCGGGAACGGATGCGGCAGTTGGACGAGCGCCGCCAGGAAGTGTTTGGTTCGATTGAATTCAAAATTCTCCAAGCCGACCGGATCACGACGGCGCACAACTGCGTCCCACGGGATATGGTCCAACTGGGGCGGGGACGGTTCCTTTTCGGGTTCAACGTCCATTTCGGGCTCAAGAAAGAAATGGAATTGGGAGACGTGTTTGCGATCTACCACCGCGACCAGGCCACCGGAACGTTCAAGGAAGCCGGCCTGGAGATTCTGCAAGACCGTCAGTTTTTGGTGGATTTCAAGCGACTTTATAATGTCTACCAGAAGGCCTCATTCGCGAAATTCTCCCTGATCGGGAACGCGCTCTACCTGGTCTTTCAGATCGGCTCGGGCCTGAATGACCTCTCGGTCTTCAAGTGGGAGTTCAACGGCGGAAACCTGCGGTTTATTGATGGCCGGAGTGAAGGTGAATACCGGAAAGTGGGATTTCTACCCCAGTACGAATTCCGCTGGCTCACACCCGATCGGGAATCGTTCCGGTACGGAGATCATCCACATGTCTCCGTTGTGGACCGTGTCTTTGTTGAATGCGTGGGAGGGGACCTGACCGTCAAAATCGAGGATACCACCACGAGTGGGGAGGGGATTTATTCCGAACCAGTCGAAGACAAGAAGCAAAAGGTCGATGATGCCGAGATCGCCTACGCGCTGTTGGATCATCTCATCCTCCTCAAGGTTCGGCCCTACAAGGAAACCGCGGCCCGCTTTTTCATCTTCAACGAGAAGCAGCAGTCCGTCGTGCGGGTGGATTCGCTCGGGAAATCTTGTGCGTTACTCCCTGAGGAACACGGTCTCATTTTCCCAGCGGGTTATTACCTGGCCACCGGTGGGCTGAAGGTATTCGAGGCACGCGAACAGAATCTGACTCTGGAACGGGTGGTGCATGCACCCAATGGTGAGGATTCCCTCTATGTGTTCTACGGCCGGGAGGAAGGGGAGTACGTCCTCTTGCCCTATCGTCTGATCGCGCAGCGTGTGGAGGAGCGGATTACCTGTCATGGGTTTTCACTCTTCGCCGACGGCCACCTGCTGTTGTTGCGAGCCGATGCCGAGGCTCAAAAACATCATCAGATTCAATTTCGTCAGACGCCCTTTTATCAACCTGGCCACGAGCCGGCGGGAAAGCCGGATGCGTTTCTATACCGGTTGGGCAACAAGGAGGTCGTGCGGTGCCTGGCCGAGATTAATGAGGTCTTGACCCTGCTGGCCCGGGAAACGCCGTACGCCGAAATGTATGTCGATCTCGTGAAGCGATGTGGCGCAATGCTGGATGCCTACCCGTGGTTGAACAGTCCGGATGGTTTCCAGTTGGACGTGGCGTTGCGAGACGTTCAGGGGGCCGCCGACCACGCCGTGGACGAGTTCGACAAGGTGCGTCGTCTGCAACGGGAAGCGGTCCTGCGTGTGACCGAGATCCGCAAACGTTCCGACGAACGATTCAACCTCATTCGCCGGGCGAGCTTCCGCACGCTGGAGGAGTTCGTGCAAAACTTGACGGCGTTGCGCCAGCTTCGGGGTGAGCTCATCACCTTAAAGGAAGTACGGTACGTAGAGGTCGCGCAGTTGGCGATGATTGAGCAGACGGTGACAGCGCAGGCGGAGGAACTGTCCCGTGCTTGTGTGAAGTTCCTGGTTCAGCCGACGGCCTTGGATCCGCAGCGAAAGCAAGCGCAGGAACAGTTAGCCGCCGTGGATCACGTGGCGAAGGTTGTCGACGTTCGGAAGATTGAAAAAGCGGTGGGTGAGGCCGGTGCTGGGTTGGAGATGCTGATTGAGATTGTTAGCAGCCTCCAGATTGCGGATGCCACCGAGGCCACCCGGATCATCGATGGTATCACTGCTATTTATTCCACGCTGAATCAGGTCAAGGCTGCCTTGCGGAATCGTTTGCAGACGCTGGTTGCCATGGAGGGCGCTGCGCAGTTCAACGCCCAGATAAAGTTGCTGGGACAATCAACGGCCAGTTATCTCGATCTGTCCACCACACCCGCCAAATGTGAGGAATATCTAAACCGTTTGACTGTTCAGTTGGAGGAGTTGGAGGGTGCGTTTGCCGATTTTGAGGATTATGCAATCCAATTGGCCGAGAAGCGGACCTCCCTGTACGAGGCTTTCGAACAGCGCAAGGTGAGCCTGGTGGAGCAGCGCAACCGCAAGGCTGCCGCGCTCATGACCGCGGCCGAGCGAATTCTCAAGGTCATTCAGAATCGTCTCACCGGGTTCAAATCCCTAGACGAGATCAACTCCTACATGGCCGCGGATCTGATGATCGCGAAGGTGCGCGAAACCATCGCGCAACTCATGGCCCTGGAGGACTCGGTCAAAGCGGATGATCTCCAAGGACGGTTAAAGAGTTTGCAGCAAGAGGCGATTCGGCTGTTGAAAGATCGGCAGGAATTATTCCAAGGCGGCGAGGGCGTGATCAAACTCGGTCGCCATCAGTTCAACATTAATACCCAACCCCTCGACCTAACCTGCGTTCAGCGAGAGGGCCGGCAGTACCTGCATCTCACGAGTACCCAATTCTTCGAAGAGATCACCGATGAAGGCTTGCTCGCGACTCGGAAGGTGTGGGATCAGGAAGTGATTTCCGAGACGAAAGAGGTCTACCGAGCCGAATATCTTGCCCAACGGTTTCTGGCAGATCTGGAAGCGATGTCACCTGCCTCGGAATCAACCAAGAAGCGTTTGCACCTGACAGACGTGCTGGCCTTACCCGAGTCCGACCGATTGCGTCTGATTGATGAGTTCATCGGGGCTCACCCTCAGGATGGCTACACCAAGGGAATCCATGACTTCGATGGGGCGCTTATTTTTGAAGCCCTACTATCGACCCATGTTGCCCTGAAACTGGCCCGGTATGCGCCCGTTGTCCGAGCATGCGCCGTTATTTTTTGGCATCGATTCATACCTTCCGAAGCGCGCGACCTTTGGCACGCCAAGCTGAAGGGATTCGCTGAACGCAATCGCCTCTTCCCGGGCGACACATTGCAGCGGGGGTATGTGGCTGGTCTGGGTGATTTGGTTTCCCAGTTTGCGCGGTCCACCGGGTTGTATCCAGAGGCACTGGCCTCTACAGCTGGCGAGTATCTGTTCTACGAACTAATTTCGGGAGACGCCTTTGTCGTGAGTTACGAGGCCACGCGTCTATCCGCGGAATTTGATCAACATCTGGTCAGCAAGGGTTACGAGGAGGCGTTTCGACAAGGGCGTAAATCCCTGGTGGGACATCCCTCCAGCGAACTGGAATTAGTGCGGGATTGGGTTCGAGGATTTCTGCTCGAACGGCCGGAATTCGATCGATTTCTGGAGGAACTTGTCGCGATCCAATTCTGCGGTGCTGACTTTCGTCGCAATACGTCCGCGGCCGAGAGCATTCGATCGATCAAGGATCTGCGAGGAAATCACCCACTTCTTCGAGGTGGTACCTACACGTTTGACTACCTTTCCTTCCGCGAACGATTGCACCGGCATGAACAGGAAATCGTTCCCTTGTTTGAGCAGTATCACCGGGTCAAACAACTCGTGCTGGGACGCGAGCGGAAGCGATTGCGCCTTGAGGAGTTTCGGCCGCGGGTGCTTTCGTCCTTTGTTCGCAACCAGCTAATCGACCAGGTTTATTTGCCGCTGGTGGGTGACAATCTTGCCAAACAATTGGGAGCTGCTGGCGATCAAAAACGCACCGACTTGATGGGGCTCTTGTTACTCATCTCCCCGCCCGGATATGGCAAGACAACCCTGCTTGAGTACCTGGCTGCCCGTTTGGGGATCGTCTTCATTAAAGTCAATGGTCCGGCCCTGGGGCATGGGGTCACTTCGCTGGACCCGGAAGAGGCTCCCAATGCCGCCGCGCGCGAGGAGGTTCAGAAACTGAATCTCGCGCTCGAAATGGGTGACAATGTCATGTTGTGTGTGGATGACATCCAGCATTGCTCGGCCGAGTTCCTGCAGAAGTTCATCTCTCTGTGCGACGCCCAAAGAAAGATCGAAGGCACCTGGCGGGGGCACACCCGAACCTACGACCTCCGTGGACGCAAGGTAGTGGTGGTCATGGCGGGGAACCCCTACACGGAAAGCGGTCAGAAGTTCAAGATTCCCGATATGCTGGCCAATCGGGCCGACACCTACAATCTGGGTGATATTATCGGCGGCAGCGCGGAGTACTTCAAAGCCAGCTATCTGGAAAATGCCGTCACTTCGAACGCGGCGTTGGAACCCCTGGCCAACCGGAGTCAGAAGGACATTCAGTCCTTTATTAGCCTCGCCGGACAAGGGCAACGCGAAGGCGGAAACTTTGAGGGAAGTTATTCCTCCCAAGAGGTCGCCGAGATTCTTTCCGTGATGTCCAAGTTGGTCTCGATCCGTGAGATCATTCTCCGCGTTAATTTGGAGTACATCCATTCCGCGGCTCAAGCGGACGAGTTTCGGACCGAACCACCCTTTCGATTGCAGGGCTCCTACCGCAACATGAATCGACTCGCCGAAAAGGTGGTGCCGATTATGAACGATCAGGAAGTGTCGGACCTGGTGCTGGATCATTACCGGGGTGAATCGCAAACGCTGACCACCGGTGCGGAGGCAAATCTACTCAAGTTCAAGGAACTCATCGGACGCTTGAGCCCGGAGGAGCAAACTCGGTGGGACGAGATCAAGCGGATCTTCAAGCGCAACCAACTGATCCGCGGTGGCGACCAGAATGATCCGGTCAGTCGCGTAGTCGCCCAGTTGTCTGGATTCCAAGCCGGACTTGAATCCATTCAGCAAACACTGGCGGCTCAGTTGGCTCGGCCGCCGGAAGCCGCAGTGGATCTGACGCCGTTGGGTAAGGGCTTGGAAGCCATTAATTCCGCACTTAACCGGGATTCTGTTACCTCGCTACCGACACCGCAAATCACTGTGGATCTCGGGCCTTTAGGACAAGCACTCGAGTCGGTTCGCGCGGTCCTGGCGGAAAAACTTGGGGCAGCGAATGCTGCGCCCGTTTTGGCCCCATCAGGTGTGTCTTCCGAACTAGCGATGATCCTGAACCAAGGTCTGGCCGCGCTGCGGGAAGATCTGAGCCGGGCGATCACCGCGGTGCATTCCGGAACGATGGCGGATAAGGTGACCAGCGTGATGCACGAGTTGGAGATGATTCACAGCACTCTGGCGACCCTGAAGGACATTTCGGCGCGTCAGCGGGATCACGTCCGCGCTGTAGAACAGTTGCTGACGGCTCGCGCCAAGCAGGGCACCGTCGAGATAGAGTTGACTCAGGAGATGCTGGCGAACGAACGGGCTTTTCTGGATCGATTTCATCAAGTTCTTGCCGACGCCGAGTCGACGCCACCCGAGTCAAATCCTCCGATTGAGGCCAACCAAAAGAAGCGTTCTTAATCTTCAGCAACTCGCGATTCCTTCCCCGTTATGAAAGAGATTACCGACCGGATTCACGGTCTCGGACGCAAGGCAGCCCTGGTTAAACAAGCGGTAGAAAATGCCCCGGCGCGCGTGGCTGAAATCCGGCAGGCGGTTGCCTTGACGACTGGGCAATTGCAACAGCTTCGTAGCGAAGTCCAGGTCAATGTGGCGGGTCTGCGCGCTACGGATGGCCAACGCATGGTGGCGCTGTTGACTGAAATCTTAGGCCAGGCGGAACGAATTCGAGAAGCAGGTTACGAGATTGCTGGTGTTGAACTGGAGGTCGACCCAGTTCAGCGAGTGTTTCTGCTGCTCGACAAAGTGAACGATGCGAGTGCGGCCCACCTTCAGGCGCTCTTGGCCGCGCCGGGTACTCGTCCGGGACTTCATGGTTTATTGGTCGCCCTGTTCAAAGCCGAGGAACTCGCCGATACACTGGTATTGCCGGGTTTGTCGTATCGACGCTTGCGCGTTGAGGTGGGGCCTGTGCCAACAATTCGTCTGTGTTGGCACGCCGGAACCCCGCCAGTCGGGAATTCTGTGCCACCCATTATTGCGTCCGTCGGATCTTTGCCGCCGGCTGCCCCCTCAAAGTTTGGGGAGAATTCATTTTTCGAGCGGCGTCCATCCCTATTGCCGACTTCGTTCGCTGCCACTCAGGTTTCTCAGTTATCTCCAATAGCAGCGCCCTCGAATACCGTGGCTCCGTCGGTTCCAGTCTCCAATGAGGGGGTACCGCCTGAAGAGCTACGTCGGTCGGCTCTTGACCGCTTTAAGAAAATGCCCGACCTCGGCAAGCGGGCTCAGTGAGCGCATGTCTTGCGGTGCGCCTACTCGCTTTTCTCAGGCCGCATTCGAGGAGTGACTGGCGCAATGAGGATACCGACCGGATCACTCTGCCGCTTTACTCGTCCGACATCAGGCTTTTGCGTTGAGGAATGGGCTTGATTCAGTTATTGATTGAGAGTGTTCCGGGCCACGCTAATTAGCTGCGCGACAGTGCTGCTCTTATGTCATTTGTGCGCCGTTGCCCAAACCGTCGCCGAAACTCCTCCCCAGCAGATCACCACTGCCCGTGCTGTCCTTGGATTAACCCCAGAATGGGCCGACACCAAGATCCCGTGCTTCCTCAAAGGAGTCGTTACCTGCAGCACTTCTGAGGGGAACCTGCTCTTCATTCAGGACAACACCGCAGGCGTCTTCGTTTACCTGAATGGCATTCCTCCTCGGCATGGATCATTCGTGGAGCTGAAAGGGTATTCCGACAAAGGATTGTTTTCTCCGATCGTGATGACCACCAGCTTGAATGTGATAGGGTCCGGCGCATTGCCCGAAGCGCTGCCAGTAGCGGTGGAACAAATGTCTTCCGGTCGATACGATTCCCAATGGGTTGAGCTCGAAGGAGTGGTGCTTCGTCAGACCGAGGAAGGGGAACACCTGGTAATTGTGGTCGGATCGGGAAGTGCGCGTTTGACTGTCCGGTTCCTTGATTATGACCGGGCCAACTCAATCAATTTGGTGGATGCGCGCGTTAAAATAAAAGGTGTCGCTGGGTCTTCCTATAACGAACACCGGCAGCTCGTCGGGTTCCATCTGCTGACTCAGAACACGAACTACCTCACGGTTTTAAATCCGGCCAATCCCGATCCTTTCGCCGGGCCTTTGCGGTACAGTAGGAGTTTATTGTCGTATTCACAGGGTAACGGCTCGGAACACCGCGTTCGTTTGCGCGGGGTGGTCACCTGGTTCTGGCCCGGACATGGGTTCTACCTGCGGGACAACGAGGGAGATGTGAAGGTCTTGTCGCGTCAGGCGGATTATGTGAAGCCCGGCGATCTGGTCGAAGTCGCTGGGTTCGCGGTTTCGACCTCGACCCGTCCACAATTGCATGAGGCCGTCTTTCGAAAAGACGGTCAGACCAACGCGCCCGAAGCCACTGCGATTACCGCCCGCGAGGCCGCGAGTGGTTCGCGTGATGGGGAACTAGTTTCAGTCGAGGGAATTGTTCTGCAGGCTGGGGAGAAGCATTCGGATCATTCCGCAGTCCTCGTTTCGGCAGACAAAAAGGTCTTTCGAGCCCGCTTCCAGGAGTCTTGGTTGATTGCAGATTCAGCTCGTCTGGCCGGGAGTAAAATTCGCTTGGTCGGCATCTGCAGTCAGGATTCAGAAACCCCCGCCAACGGTCAGCTATTCTCAATTTGGCTGCGGGGCAAGGATGACTTGGTCGTGCTGGAGCGCTCAGCGATCTGGTGGAAACAAATGGCCCTTTGGGGTGTAAGCGGATTGGGAGGTGGTGTGCTTTTCGCTGGAGCTTGGCTCGGGTTGCTGCGATCTCGCGTTCACCAACAAACCGAAGTGATTCGAAAACGAGAAGCAGCCTTGGAAGAGCGTTACTTCGATCTTTTTGACAATGCGAATGATGTTATTTATACCCACGATCTGAAGGGTAATTTCACCTCGATGAATAGCTCTGGTGAAGCGATCCTGGGGTTCGCGCCTCAGGAGTTGATTGGTCGAAATATTGACTCGCTGATCGAACCTGGAGACCTGCAAAAAAACCGAGCACTGATCCAGTCAATGATCGCTGGCACGGCGCGAACGAATTACGAGGTCAGAGTCATTTCTCGAAGCGGTCAGCACCTAGCTCTCGAGGTCAACAGTCGACTGATTTACGATCAGGGTGTTCCCAGCGGAGTTCAGGGAATTGCTCGGGATATTACCGAACGTAAGGAGGCCGAGGAAGCCCTCCGGGCGAGCGAGCGCCAGTTGCGTGCTTCCCTGAAGGAACGGGAGCGGTTGGGACGTGACCTGCATGACGGCATCATCCAGTCCATCTATGCGGTCGGTCTTAACTTGGAAGATTGCGCCCGGGCGATCGTGACCGATCAAGCCACCGTGGAGCCATGTTTGCGCAAGGTTACGGGAGAATTGAATCGAATCATTCGCGAGGTGCGGAGTTTCATCGTGGGACTCGAGCAGAACCGGATCTCGGGTGATGAATTCAAGACCGCGCTCAAATCACTGGTATTGACGGTGGGCGATCGTCACTCGGCGAACATCGAGTTGCGTATCGACGATCGAACGGCTGCACGTATGGATTCCCACCAGGCGACTCAGTTGCTCGATGTGGCGCGGGAGGCTCTGAGCAACGGAATTCGACATGCTCGTGCTTCTAGGTTCATTTTTTCTCTGCAATCAACCGCGAAGAGCCTTCAATTTGAAGTTGAGGATGACGGGACGGGATTCGATACGTTGACTCCTGGCCGGCAGGGGCGTGGGTTGAGGAACATGGCGGCCCGCGCGCATCAGATTGGGGCGACCTTCCGAATTGACTCGAAGATCGGTGAGGGCACTCGAATCATTCTGGACCTCCCGAACGAAAAATCCCATGAATCGACCGATGAAGATCCGTCTGTTGATAGTCGATGACCACCCGATGGTCCAGGTGGGGCTCCGGACGATGCTGGAACGGTTTGCCTCAATTGAGGTCGTCGGCGAAGCAGGGACGAATGCTGAAGCGATTGCCATGGTCGCGGAGACGTTGCCGGATGTGGTGCTGCTGGATGTCCGTCTCGGTGGGGAAAGTGGATTCACCACCTGCCGTGAGATCCAGAAACTTGAGCGAACTGTCCGGGTCATTATCCTCACCTCATTTTCGGATGAGACGACAATTTTTGATGCGGTAACAGCGGGCGCCGATGCCTATTTATTGAAGGAGATTGATGGCGCGGCTCTGGTGCGCGCAATTGAAGATGTGGCGAAAGGGGAGACCGTTCTTGATCCGGCCGTCCGGCGAATTTTCGGCCGAGTCAATACGCCTACTGAAGCTGTTGGCCGAGAGAACCTGGATCAACTTTCCGCGCAGGAGCGAAGAGTCCTGACGTTCGTCGCCGATGGGAAAACCAACAAACAGATCGGTGAGGTCATGGGCTTAAGTGACAAGACCGTCAAAAACTACGTGAGCAACATTTTGGAGAAGTTGGGTCTGAGTCGGCGATCCGAGGCGGCCGCGTTCTTTGTCCGGCACCAGTATTCTTGAGCAAATCATCGCCTCGCCACCAGCCCGGCCGGTCCGAAAAGCACCTAGGCCTCTTCCTCTTCTTAGCTTTTCTCCGGACTACACACCACAATCCGCCATCCCCGATGCGGTAGCGCCCGCGTGGGAGAGGCCGCGGCTCCTTCGGTCACGGGGCAAGTGGGCGGCTGATTTTGTCTGCGGTTGAGCCTCAAATTTGCCAAATCCACCATCCACCGATGGTGTAGCCCGTCCATCACCTGCTCCACGGGGACGCTGCCGCTATGCCCTTTCTGGTCCCTCCAGTCGCACCGCCTGAAATCCAATGCGACCTGAACCCCTCCGGACCGAGCCGTCCGGCAGACGCGCATGAAAACCTACCGGGCCAGGAACCCTCGCAAATCACGGTCTGGCAATGCGTCCACCGTCATCACCAAACCTTCATGGACGGCTATCCTAAATCCTACGAACCCAAACTCGACCCACTGCGTCCCATCGTCTCCGAAGTCTTTGAGGAGTTGTTTCAGGGCGGCATCCTGGAACGCGGCTTTGCTCGCGTCTAATGCGACCACGAGGATCTGGTGGCCTGCTCCTGCAAGAACCGTTGTTTCTGACCCTCGTGTCATGAGCGCAAGGTCTTCTCCACCGCGGCCCACCATCTGGACCAGTTCCTCCTTCACGTCCGTCATCGGCCTGTCGTTCTGGCGCTCTCCAACATTCTCCGTCCGATGTTTTTCCGGAAACTCAGCGTGCTCAAACGCCTCTGGACCGTCGCTCGGTCAATCCTCACCCACCTTCTGCGTTTTGCCCTCAACCTCCCCGGGGGCCGTTACGCCTTCTTCCTTACCCTTCAATACGGGAGCGATTTGTGCGATGGATTCCACTCTCCGACCAAGCGCAGTCTACAGACCTATCCTCCGAGGAAATCCGAGAAACCATCTAGTTGGTAATTGGGTGCTCAGAAATTGGCCGCGACTTTTAATCACCGAGAGATGTTCCGCGGAACAGGCCACCTTTCGATTTTATACTAATTACAGGTTGAGACCGAATTCGTCTGATTTACAAACGTTTCCACACATCTAAAATATAAACCTACTTCATTAGTAAAATTCCATTGACCGAGGCTAATGTTTTGCATTAGGAGTTTGTATAACTTCAAAAGGACCTGTTCCTTTTGGTCCGTTTCAATCAGAACTAACCCTTACGTCCATGCGGCACTTGCTGCTACCTCCCCTCGTTTGCCTGGTCTCAATAAAGGCTCTTAGCCAAAGTCTCCACTCCACCACCAATTCGGTGTGGCTGCAGAACAATGAGGCGGAGCCGGTCGCAATTATCCTCGAGGGCTTCTTGGAATCATTGCCCACCAATTTCACCGGGTCGATCACTCGGTCGATTTGGTAATTATCGACGATGATGGCGGAAAGCAGATCCACAGGGACCTCCAGAATAAAATGGCTACCCCTGTTTACTAACCCAAAGAAACGACTGCCCAGTACCTGCTGGGTTCTTCACCGAACTTTATCACCGAACACTTGCTTCCTATGCGTCTTCGCTCGCTTTTGACGATTCCGCTGGTTTGGGCTTTGGCGGCCCACACGGTTGAGCCAGAAAATCCGGCTGATTCAGTGCCGGATCCGCTTCAGAGCGAGATTGGACCGGATCATGAGCGGATCAAGGTCGCCGAGCAGTGGATCGCCCCAGATGGAACGGAACGGATCCGGACCAATGAATTCGTGCAGATCGAGTTGGGATTAAACTACCAGGATCAGAACGGCCGCTGGATCCCCTCCCAAGAACGATTTGTCGGCGAAGCTGGCTGGGCCCTCGCCCGCTAAGGCCGGCACTCCGTCGCCCTTTTCCACAATCTCAATGCCGAAGGTTCGGTCGTGTTGGATCAATCCAACGGGCAGAGAGTTCGCAGCCACTTGCTTGGTTTGGTTTATCACGATACCGCCTCAGGTCAGTCGGTCTTGATTGGAGAGGTCCAGAATAGTCAGGGGCTTTTCGTTCGGGAAAATCAAGTTCTCTTCGAGAATGCCTTCGCCGGCGTAACTGCCGCTGTGCGATACACCTACTCGAAATCGGGATTCTCCCAGGACGTTATTCTCCGAGAGGAGCTTCCTGCACCTGAGAACTATCAACTCAATGGTCAAACGACCCGCTTGGAAGTGTGGACCGAATTCCTCGAAGCGCCGGAGCCGGTGCGCACCACCACTCTGCTGAACGCCAGCGTGGTGGAGCAAGGGGACGGTGCTCCCTTGAGGGATGAAGAACTCGACTTTCGCGCCATGCGGATCGGCCTCGGAAGGGCCTTCAGTCTCGGGCAGGAATCTGACAATCTTAGTTTTGTCGCCAAGAGCTGGAACGTGACCCCGGACGGGCGGCGCTTCCTCATTGAAACCGTGGAATTTCCCCTTCTGGACCAAGAGGGCAACCTACCGCCGAATTCAGGTGGCGCCCGGATCAAATCCGAAAAGCAAACCACTCGAGAGGCTATGCTGGCACAGTTCAGGGGTAAGAGCGCTCCGACAGCGCCGGGAAGTTGGCCCAAACTGGATTTCGAGGTAGCGAACTTAAAACTCCATCGGCCGGGCCTGGTAGTGGACTACACCACCATCAATACCTCCTACACCAACTATACCTTCAAAGGAAATGAGACCTATTATGTGAGCGGGCTCGTTACCTGTGCCGGGACGACGACCTTCGAGGGCGGATCGGTGATTAAGTACACCAATACCGCCACCGCTCGCCTTGAGATCACCGGAACCACGGTCTTTCCTTCCTCAACCCTACCAGCGAAAAGCCCGTATCGTCCCATCATTTTCACGGCCAAAGATGATAACAGTGTCGGCCTAACCATTACAGGATCTAGTGGCACTCCTTCCGGCTATTATGCGGATGTCGCCCTTAAATGGGCCAATGCCACAACTGCCATCGACGCGCGGAATCTGCGATTCATCCGGGCAACGGTGTCTGGGCACTTTTATAAGTAAGATTCCATGGACCTTCGCAGGAGAGCCAGAGCCTGGAGCCAGTGAATTCGAACGAGGATTCCATTGCGCAAGGTCCTGATAAACTGAGCGG
>Ga0105044_10002266_pt1 | contig 26162 bp, 23 predicted proteins | sample MAT01_FD_78092 | JGI IMG/M metagenome (GOLD analysis project Ga0105044, IMG submission 78092) | Freshwater microbial communities from Lake Fryxell liftoff mats and glacier meltwater in Antarctica - MAT-01 | ecosystem: Environmental > Aquatic > Freshwater > Ice > Liftoff microbial mat | place... | reverse complement strand
CCCAACAGCCACTTGACTCAAATCCTTCGATGAATTTATCCCAGTGACACCTGTCGCCGTAAATTATTACACATGTAATATAACCGCCCCTCGAAAACGGCCGCTTTAGGGACAGGCTCTAAAAACGGGCCAGCGGCTGCGTTGGCAACCCATCTCCGCCACCGAAGTGCGCGTGGTCGTCGATTCCTCCGCCCCGGCCGGTCCGCTCGCGGCGCTGGGGCTCGGGCCAAAGCTGGGCGGCACCCCCGCCCGCCCGACGAAGGCTTGGATGAAAGACCTTCGTGAGGATGATTTTGATCGGGAGTTTCGCCGCAAACCGAAAGGGACTGATAACACGCAACCCGACGGATTTCTCCCGCTGGTATCCGAAGCTGGTTGTACGCGAACCGTGATCTGACATCGGTGCCAAGACGGGGGTATTGGCCGAGGCTGACCTAGTCGCCCCGTGTGAGGTTCTCGAAATAAACTCCGCCGCGTTTGATGTCGTTGAAGACCGGAACGAGCTATTTATCCGGAGGCACGGAGAGCGCGGAGAGCGGACACGTTCCTCCGAGAAAACTTACCGACGCACACGGCCGGAGGCAGAACCCGCCATGAGGGATTCCACCTCGGCTCGGGTGACCAGGTTGGCGTCGCCCTCAATGGAATGAGCCAGGCAGGACGCCGCTGTGGCGAACCGTAGCGCCGTCGTGGCATTCGACAGCTCCGGGGTATTCCAGCAAAAGATCAGCCCCGCCGAGAAGGCGTCACCACCTCCAACTCGATCCACAATGTGGGTAATCGAATAAGGCGCGTAAGCTCCGTCGGTGGCCAGCGGTGCCCAATAACTCCGATCCTCGCCTGGTTCGTAAAGGAATCCGCCCCAGTAATGATGCAGCGCGGAGAGGCTCTCACGCTGGGTCAACGCGATGGCTTGCAACTGAGGGAAGCGTCCATGGAGCTGACGCGCCACATCCACTGCGGCATCTGGATCGGGATTATCACCGGTTCGGGGCGGAGTACGCGGGCGAATTCCCAGCATTTCCGCGGCATCTTCGCGACCGCCGATCAGATGGGTCACCCAAGGCAACAGCTCCTGCATCTGCTGCGCCGCCAGTTCGCGGGGTGCCAAAGCCGGGTTCCACCGCCACAACTTGCTTCGGAAATTCAGATCACAAGACACCGGCAATCCCAACTGCCGCGCCGCCCGCGCTGCGGCAACGTTGGCCTCGGCGGCGAAGGCTGAAAGTGCCGGAGTGATGCCGGTGAGATGCAGCCAACCGGAATCTCGCAGGAGTGTCGGCCAGTCATAGGCGGTGCCCGGGGTCAGCGCCACGGCACTGCCTTCGCGGTCGTACACCACCGTGCCCGACCGTTGATTTGCACCCTTCTCGACGAAGTAAAGTCCGACCCGGCCACCGCGAATCCGGAGGATCTGTCGCGTCTCGACACCGCGCCCCCGCAGACTGACCACGCAGGCGTCGCCAATTTCGTTGGCCGGCAGCGCCGTAACAAAGGACGCGCTGCCTCCGAGCAACGCAATTGAGGTCAGCACATTCGCCTCGGCACCCGCGAACTCCACGTCGACGGTGCCAGGAAGGCATTGACCGATCCGTCGGAATCCGGGCATCGAGATCCGACCCATGATCTCGCCGAAGGCCACAATAGTCTTCATGCTTGCTCCTTCTCCCTCATTGACTGCACGAGTTTCGAAATGGCGCGAGCATTCGCCTCAATGGTGGCCCAATCGCCCGTGCGAATGAGTTCACGCGGTGCGATCCACGAGCCGCCTAGGGCCAAGACCGAAGGAATTCCCAAAAAAGCTTCGGCCAAATTAAGCGTCAGACCGCCCAGCGGGAGGTAGTGCAGACCCAGATGCGCGTACGGCGCGATCATCGTCTGGAAATTACGTGACTGTCCGTCGGTCGCGGCCGGGAAGAATTTCAGCACCCCGCAGCCCAATTCGACGGCCTGTTCGATTTCACTCGGTGAAAAGACCCCGGGAGCAAACGGGAAGCCTGCCGTCGCGGCCGCAGCCACGACGCGCGGATTCAAGCCCGGCGCCACCCCAAAGTCGGCTCCTGCGTCCTGAACCTCAGCCACCTGATCCGGCCGCAGAATCGTTCCCGCCCCCAGACCCATCCCAGGAAACGCGTGACGAATGCGCCGCATCGATTCCAGCGCTGAAGGCGTCCGCAAGGTCAGTTCGAGCAGGTCGATTCCTCCCGCGAGCAACGCCTCGACCAGACGCTCGGACTTCGCGGGCTCGTCAATGATCACCACGGCGACCACACCCGTCTGGTGCAACCGACCCAGCCACGGCTGGAACGAATCAAAACTCATCGAGCAACGGTGGTCGCTTTCGACGGCAAAGTCGATGGCGCTGCCATAGACGCCTCTCGATTCAACTTCCTGCCAAAGTCTGCAAAGCCCAACTGGGGCCCGTCGGGTCCAGAGAAGAAACTGGTTCCCGACCGCACCGGACGCGGAATCACGGGTGACTCGTACCGGACGCACTGAACTCAATCCGAACATGGATCGCCTCGAGCAAGCTTCACTCCGACTCAATAAAGTCAGTTCTCGGAGTTGCTCCGTAACCGGTAGAAACGGGATCCATCACCGGCCGGAACCGCCAGGGTGACTTCCCGTCAGTGGCCACACTCTGCAGTGCCGGTGTGACCTGCTTCCAGGGGCCATCGACCTTGACGGAGCCTTCCAGAACCGTTCCCCAACTACCCCAGGGCGGAACGAGCTAACTCAGGATAAGCGCACTCTCAACGGACACCGGGGTCTCTTCCACGAGAAAAAAGGTCAGGTTATCAATCTGCGGCCCTGAAGTCCCTAACGTCAGGCTGGTCAATTCAATCGTGGTGGACGCGGAATCGGCCTCAAAGCCCACCACCTGGTGCTCCCACTTCATGTCCAAGTGAAAACTGTTCCCCTTGGCCACCGGATCCCACTCAAATTGGCGCACTTCCGTGCCGTTCACCCGCACTTTCAGAGTGCGAACACCGGCTCCAATGGGATTGCCCGAGAGGTCGAAATCAAGGCGATAGGCCCACCCCGGCGCGGTGACGAAGGTGCGCCGCAGCGAACCGGGACTTGTCCCGTTTAAGTCAATCGATTGCTGACCTTCCCGGGCGGTTCCGCTGGTAGAGCGAACGAGGTCGACCGTACCGCTCGTCAACGTCCAGCCGTCCAGGCTCACTCCTTCCGAATACGTCCGATACCAAATTAGAGCTGCGCCATAATAAATGCCGGTTCCTCAAACCGACTGAGGGAATTCTGGGCGGTCGCAGAAAGCCCCGCCAGCAAGGAGACGACGACTGCGGAAGACGAAGTCATGTGAAGCATAGGACCGGAAATCACTCTGCAAAGCGGCCGAAAGGCGCGCAAGTTTTCAGTAGCAAGAGGCGCGGAAGTCCCCGGCTTGGGGTTCGTCCTGCTCGGATTTACCGCTCCGATTCACCTCTGGAATTGGGTAGTCCTAATGGCCCTTGCGCACACCTATTTCCAGCCCAGTTGGGAACGCCCTTTGGGCAGGTCGAAGCAGAGCTTCATCCCCGCGTTAGAACGATGCCAACGGCCCGCAACCAGATCGCTCGCTCGTGTGACTTCACGAAAGGCCACCTTCGATTGTCCCAGGCCGGATTCGAACTCCAGTACCGGTGTAGCCGTGGGGGGCACCTGGATCCGTAGCGTGAAATCAGAACAAGAATAGGGGGCCAGCAACTGGATTCCGTTCGGGGTCGTTTCAATTCGAGTTAGCTCCCGGGCCGCCCAGTAGCGGGCAATCTCGGATAACTTCATCCAGACGAGGTGATCGAACCGCTGATGAAGGCGGCGAACGACTTCCTGAAAAATTCTCAACCCGAGTTTCTGTCCATTCCAATAAACGCCCGTCCAATGGGCTAACAACAAGGCCGGCTCTCCCCGCTCAATGACCTCCACCAGTCGCCCGCTTCGTCCATCCGCGGTGATGAACCGATCCGCCCCGACCGGTTCAGTGCAATCCCAACCGCCCGTCCAATCGCCGGTGCAGGCAATGACACTGACGACGCAGCGCGGATCCGATCCTTCCAGTCCACGAACATATTCCACCCGAGGTGAGACCGAGTCAGTTCCCTGGTCGATGACATGGCGGAAGTAATGGGGCACCTCCGTCTGGAAAACGTCCCGTAAGGCTTCACCGGAAGCTTGTGACAATTGAGGAAGCGCGCGATTCCCAAAACCACCCGGAGTGGTGATTCCCTCGCAGGGCAAGCCCACTTCGCGCAGAATTCGGAGAGCGAACGCCAAATAGGACCCAATTTCGTCGACACTGCGGCCGGTGGTCCACTCCCAGTTCTCCATGAAGCGCGGAGAGTAATCGGCATGCGGCGCACCCGTAGAGAGATCAATCACCCGCGTATGCGTCACCATTTCCGGATGAATGTCCCAGCGCGGCAGCATGACCGTGCGGATGAGTTCGAGGGAATCGCGGAGCTCCACCTGGCTCCAACCAGGTAGCCCTCGATCGAGTCGCCCCACGCAGGCCGGAAAGGGAACAATGCTGAACTTGCCTTTCACGCCAGACGCCGCCGCCCATTCGCCAAACTCGCGGACAAAGGCGTCAGGAATCTCCACCGGCCAGTCGTGCCAGTTTCGTTGATAAACTGGGTTGGCCCCGGCAAAGGCATCGTTGAACTGCGGCATCGCGAACCGGTTCACATTCACGAGGCAGGTCGAATCGTCGATGATGAGGCTGACTGGGATTCGGCCGCGGGGAGGCAACACCTCACACCCAGACGCGGCTGGCGGTCGTTCCCCGGGAACTTGGCTGAACAGGAGCGGCGGAGCGACGAGCGACGCGGCTCCGAAGGCGGTTTGGCGCAGAAAGGCCCGGCGGGGAATCGGGAAATTCACCATGGGCTGATGGCAACTGTTGGCGAACAACGGGTCAACGTCAGAGCGGAAGCACTGCAAAAATCTGCAACGGTCGCTCTTTCGCGATTCCCTTCAACCTGCGACCCGGTTCGACTTAGCGGACTACATGAACTGCATCCTCGTCCTTTTCGATTCCAAGACCGGAAACGTTGCCCAGATGGCTGAATTGGTTGCCGAAGGAGCCCGCTCCATTGCCGAGACCGAAGTGCGTGTCCGTACCCTCGACGAAGCCACACCGGAGGATGTTCGCTGGTGTGACGGTTTGGCGGTGGGCAGTCCGACCAACATGGGTCTCCTTTCGTGGAAGATGAAGCGGTTCTGGGACGAGACGATGGGGCCCCATTGGATGGAGGTGGATGGCAAGATCGCTTGCGCCTTTAGCAGTGCGGGCGGCTGGGGCGGCGGAATGGAGTTAACCTGCCAATCCCTGCTCACCGTTCTGATGAACTTTGGATTCCTGGTTTTCGGGGTCACGGACTATGCAGGCAAGAAAATGACCCTTCACTATGGAGCGGTTGCCGCGAAAGCACCCCGCGAACCCGAAATTCAGGATTCTTGCCGCCTGCTGGGAAGGCGTCTGGCCGAATGGACGGCGCTGCTGGTTCACGGGCGAAAGTCCGAAAATCCGCTGACTAAATCACTCCCCCGAATGCCGCCAAACTGAACTTGCAGCGCGGAGACACGCTCGGACTCGGCCAAGGCAGCAATCTCGGGCTTTTTCGAGGCGAGACTCAGGCCAACAGGTTGGTCATCACTTCGCCATGGACGTCAGTGAGTCGATAATCACGCCCCTGAAAGCGGAACGTGAGCTTTTCATGATCAAAGCCTAGCAGATGGAGCAACGTAGCGTGCAGGTCATGCACGTGAACCTTGTCCTTCACCACGTTGAATCCGAAGTCATCGGTTTCTCCCACGGTGACACCTCGCTTGGTGCCGCCACCGGCGAGCCACATGGTGAAGGCCTGCGGATGATGATCGCGGCCGAGTGACCGGTGTAGTTCCGTGCTGGCCTCCACTTGCGGAGTGCGACCGAACTCGCCGCCCCACACGACTAGGGTTGAGTCGAGCAGACCGCGTTGTTTGAGGTCTCGGATTAGCGCGGAACACGCTTGGTCGGTGACTTTGGCCTGACCTTTCACGCCCCCCTTCACATCGCTGTGATGATCCCAGGCCTCGTGGAAGAGCTGCACAAAGCGCACCCCACGTTCGACCATCCGCCGAGCGAGCAGGCAGTTGTTGGCGAAGGATGCCTCGCCCGGCTTAGCTCCATAGAGATCGAGGGTTTCCTTCGATTCCTTGGAGAGATCCACCAATTCGGGGGCGCTGAACTGCATTCGGTACGCCATTTCGAAGGCGTTGATGCGGGTGGCGATTTCCGGATCGCCCACGAGTCCAAGTCGTTGCTCGTTCAGTTCCTTCACCGCATCCAGGGTCTTGCGCTGAAGAGTCGAACTAAGCCCGGTGGGATTGCCTAAATAGAGAATAGGTTCGGCACCCTTCCGGAATGGGACACCCTGAAACACCGTCGGTAAAAAGCCGCATCCGTAATTGCCGGCGCCACCGCTCAGGCCACCCGCCGAATTCAAGACGACAAACCCGGGCAAATCCTGCGACTCGCTGCCCAATCCATAGGTGACCCAGGAACCCATGCTCGGCCGCCCGAACTGTTGGGAACCGGTGTTCATGAAGATCTGCCCCGGCGCGTGGTTAAACGCGTCGGTGTTCATCGAACGGATGATCGTCAATTCATCCGCCACGCCCGCCAGGTAGGGAAACGCTTCGCTGATCCAGGCGCCCGACTGCCCATATTGAGCAAAGGAAAACTCCGGTGCATAGATTGCCGAATCGGGCTTGATGAACGCGTACGTCTGACCGCCCAGGACGTCCTTGGGCACCGGCTGGCCGTTGTATTTGGCGAGCGTGGGCTTGTAGTCAAAGAGTTCCAACTGACTCGGCGCCCCGGCCATGAACAGGTAGATCACCGATTTTGCACGAGCAGGCAGCGGGGGGCGTTTCGGGGCGAGCGGACTTGGCACGCCCAATTCCGCCGTACTAGCCGAGACCCGATCACCCAGCAGAGAGGCGAGGGCGATGGAGCCGAGTCCCAGCCCGCATTCACCGAAAAACCAGCGCCGGGTCAGCCAGCGCCGGCGTTCGTGGTCAAGGTTCAAAGAAAGGTTCACGAGTTATCCTAAAATAGCTGGGTTTAATCGATCGCGACGGGGCAGCTACTCCTTCGTCACCGTCTCATCGAGGTTCAAGATGGCCCGGGTTACGGTGGTCCAGGCCGCAAGATCAGAAACCGTCGTCCCCGCCGGCAACGGCGGCGGACTTTTCGGATCGGACAGCGCAAATTGAGCGGCTTCCTTCGGTTTGGTGGCAAACTCCGCACGGGCTTCGCTGAGGAGTTTGACCAGCACCGCAGTTTCCTGGGTTTCCGGTGGCCGGCCGAGGCATTGTCGAAACGCCCAGGTGGCCCGGGTCTCATCGGTCGGCGCCGCTGCCAGTGCCCGCCAAGCCAACCACCGAGCCGCTTGATTGAAGGTCGGCTCATTCAGCGTCACCAGGGCCTGCAAGGGGGTATTCGAACGCATCCGACGCACACAACTCTGCTCGGCTGAGGGCGCATCAAAGGTGACCATGGCCGGGTACGGGACGCTTCGTTTCCAGAATGTGTACATCGCCCGCCGATATCGATCGTCCCCTTCACTCACATTCCAAGCAATGGGCCCATAGGCCAGGCTCATGACCCCTTCGGGCAGCGGCGGAAAGACGCTTGGGCCGCCCACCTTGGGAGAAAGGAGCCCGCTGACCTTGAGCGCAATGTCCTGCACGGCCTCGGCGTCCACCCGGAAGCGGGGGCCGCGCGCTAAGAGTCGATTGTAGGGATCACCTTCCAACAGCTCCGGAGTCACCCGGGAGGATTGTTGATAGGTGGCCGAATTGACGATGAGCCGGTGAAGCTGTTTGAGCGACCAAGGGGTCGCTTGCGGGCTGGCTCTCGGAGCAACCACCGATGGTTTCATGAACTCGGCGGCCAGCCAATCGAGCAGTTCCGGATGCGACGGCGGATCACTGCGAACCCCGAAGTCTTCGGGCGTCACGACTAGGCCCTGTCCGAAGTACTGTTGCCAAACGCGATTCACGAGCACGCGCGCGGTCAACGGATTCTCTGAATTCACCAACCATTCAGCGAGGCCGCGCCGGTCTCGGGGTTGGTTAGACGGGAAGGAATTGAGCACCGCCGGGACGTCGGCCGTTACCGGTGTTGTGGGCTTTTGCCAGTCGCCGCGTCGGAAGAGGCGAGTTTCGCGTGGCGTGGGGCGTTTCTCCAGAGCCAGGGTGGTGTTCTCGGCGGATGGCCAATCCTTCCAGACCTCATCCCATTGGCGCGCGGCTTCGGCTAAGGAGGGCTCTTGAAACAGGAAGACTCGAAAGAGCTCAGCCGTTTGCTCGGGCGTCCGATCCGCCCCAAGCAACCGCTGGCGCTGGGATTCGCTCAGCGGATCGACAGCCAACGAAGTGGTATTAGTCGTTAGGCTCAGCCGGACGCGTCCAGGAATGAAGTTCGAGACACGGTCATGTCGACCTTGCAGGTCATCACTGAGCTTGGAATGAACCGTGAGTAACAATCGGGTTCCGCCGGGAAAACCGAAGACCTGATCTGCCTCGAAAACCGCGCGTCGTTCCTGATTCCGGCGACCGAAGGTAAAGGCCGAGGCCCAACCGCCATTGGTGGTAACCCCATCAATCATGGCCGTCGCCGGGAACCCCGAAGCTTCGACATCCGCTAGCGCGCGTCGGAACACGATCCGGTTGGTTGTCGCGTAAAAATTGGTTGCTCCCACATTCGCGGACGCCAGTTCCGTTAAAGGAGTCGCTTCGACCATGAACTCGCCGACCAAAAAGTCGCCCTTGCCGTCAAGTCCCGGACCATTGAACGGCAAGTTGCCATGGTTCAGGGCCTCCAGTCGGAACCCGGTAATATTGGTGTGCGGCACGTCCACCCAAACGCGCAAGACTGAGCTGTTGTGAACGTCCCCACCACCCAGCAGAGAAAGGTCCTCCTGCTTTTCAAACTTCATGGGCGTCGAATGCCATTCCTTCGCATCCAACGCAATCCAGGCAGTCTTGGCAGCCGGTAGCTCACGTTCCCAAGCGGCGAACTTCGCTTGGACCGCCGGATCTGCCCGAAGTCGCAACTCCAAAGCTGCTGCCGCCGCCCGGATTTCCACCCTCTTGGCTCGGGTCGACTCCTCGGGAACGTCCATCCGAGGTTCCACGTCCTGATTCAGGAAGTCATAGAACTGGAAATATTCCTTCTGAGAAAGGGGATCGTACTTGTGGTTGTGACATTGAGCGCAGGCAATCGTGAGGCCCAACCAGGTACGGCCGACGGCATCCACCCGATCGATGATGGTCTCGACCCGAAACTTCTCGGGCTCGATACCACCTTCCATGTTGATCATCGAATTGCGGAGGTAGCCGGTCGCCACTCGCAGTTGCAGCACCTGTTTCTCCGACAGTCCAACTTCGTTTCCCGCCAGAAGATCTCCGGCCAACTGCTGACGGGTAAACTCGTCAAATGGAAGGTCTTCATTGATGGCCCGAATTACCCAGTCGCGATAGGGCCAGATCGAACGTGTCCGGTCCTTCTCGAAGCCATTGGAGTCAGCATACCGGGCCGCGTCCAACCAGTGCCGGCCCCATTTCTCCCCGTAATGAGGTGAACTCAGCAGCCGCTCAACCACGCGTTGGTAGGCCCCGGGTGAAGAATCCGCGAGGAAGGCATCGACCTCCTCCGGGCTCGGCGGCAGCCCGGTCAGATCGAAACTCAAACGGCGGATCAAGGTCACTCGGTCAGCGGGCGGAGAAAGTCTTAAGCCATCCCGCTGGAGGTGATCCCGGATGAAACTATCAATCGGATTGGCTGTCAGGGACGTTGCGGACACGGGGACAGGACTCGGCCCGACTGGCACCGCAGGACGGCGGATGGGCTGAAACGCCCAGTGCTTTCGTGGATCGGCGGCCGCCACCGTCGTCCCGGCCGCCCAGGGAGCGCCCGCTTCCACCCACGCCTGGAGGAGTTTGATCTGATCAGACGAGAGGGCCTCACCTTTGCGAGGCATGCGCGGGAGCGTTCCATGAATTCCGGCGACCACTTCCAGCAACAGGGATTCCGTGGGCTTACCCGGAACCCAAGCCGGGCCGTGGTCCCCGCCCTTCAGGGCTTCCGATGGGACGTCCAATCGCAGGCCATTTTCCGATCGGCTTGGGCCATGGCACTTGAAGCAGTGCTGCTCAAGCAGTTCATGCGCATCCCGGGCCAGGTCGGCTGCGGCCGAAAGAATGCCGGCACACCCCAGGAGCATCAGAAGGAGACTGTGGAAGCGCATGGGAGCAGTTAGGGACACGACCTTGCAGAGACGTCCCGGCCTGCAAACTCCTTCAATCCGAAGCGGCTGGCCGGAACTTTTTTCCGTTAGGGACGAGTGAACTCGATCAGGTCTTTACCGTTTGCGGATTTGAAGATTAACACCTTGGAACCTACCACTAACTCCGTCGTACTGGCGAGCGTCCGCAAGTAATCTGCTTCCAACTTCATGGCCGCGGGAGGACCAGCCATCCGGGTTGAACCCAGGGCGCCTTGCCATAAAATCGTTCCATCGGTGACGCGACTGAAGGCTCCAAAGTAGCGATTGACCGCCGAACGGCCGCTCATCTTGCCATCCGCCGCCAACTGAAGGGTCACTGACGGTTCGGTCGGAAGGGCAACATTCGCCCCATTGACCAAGAGGCGGACGGCCTTGAGCTCAATCCCTTGCCAATCCGCCAAGGAAGCCGGCGGAACCGAGGAACAGCCAGTTAACCCCAGAACGACCAGGAAATATGAAAGTCGGGCGAATGAAGTTAAGGGTAGGTTCACGCCCCAAGAAAACCATGATCGGCCTGGTTTGCAACTGCCCTCCGGTCGGTTACTAAGACCTCTCGAAACCGAATTGGTCAGCGGCCTTACAAGTAATCCGCTTCCCTGCCCCGCTCAACTCCGCTACTTAACGGCCCCGCTCCGTCGGCCTCGAATGAAGAACGTTGTTCTACTCGGTAGTACCGGCTCCATCGGCACCAGCACCCTTAAGGTGGTCGAGGACCTGCCGGATCAATTGCGTTTGGTGGGTCTGGCGGCTGGGGGCAACTCCGACTTGCTGGCCGAACAAGCGCTCCGACACCGACCCGTGGCCGTCTCGCTGAACGATCCGGCGCGCGCTGCGACACTGGCGGACCGATTACCCGGTATCGCTGTCCATTCCGGAACCGTCGGCCTAATCAAACTCGCTACCCTGCCTGAGGCAGATCTCGTGTTGATCGCCATCGTGGGTACCGCGGGGCTCCCCCCCGCCTTGGCCGCCATTAGGGCCGGGAAGGACATCGCCGTGGCCTCCAAGGAGATCTTGGTCATGGCAGGTGAGATTGTCATGACCGAGGCCCGGAAACACGGCGTCCGCGTCCTCGCGGTGGATAGCGAGCATTCGGCAATTTTTCAGTGTCTGGACGGTAAACCGACACATTCGATCCGCCGCCTGATTTTGACCGCCTCCGGCGGGCCCTTCCGGAGAACCCCCAAAGAGCAGTTTGGCGACATTACCGTGGCGGAGGCGTTGAAACATCCCTCCTGGGTAATGGGGCGAAAGATCACGATCGATTCAGCGACCCTCTTCAACAAAGGCCTGGAAATGATTGAAGCCCGCTGGCTTTTTGACATTGAGATGGCGCGAGTGGAAGTCGTGGTACACCCGCAGAGCATTGTTCACTCGCTGGTGGAATTTGTTGATGGCTCGATGCTGGCCCAACTGTCATCGCCCGACATGTGTCTGCCGATTCAGTACGCGTTGTGTTACCCCGACCGACAGATCAATGCCCGGGTCCAAACGAACCTGACCAAACTGGGTACTCTGACCTTTGAGGAGCCGGATCAAGAACGGTTTCCGGCATTGGGGCTGGCTCGACGTGCAGGTGACGTGGGTGGCACGCTCCCGGCCGTCTTCAACGCGGCGAACGAAGTGGCTGTGGACCGTTTTCTGGCAGGAACCCTATCGTTTAAGGGGATTTCGGAGACCGTGGCGCGAGTCATGGAGCGTCACCGAATCATTGACCAACCCCATTTGGAACAAATCTTTGACGCCGACCTCGAGGCACGGCAGGCGGCCCGAGGTTGAAGGGTTTTGTAACGAGCTTTTGACAACCCAGAAGGCGATGGCCACGGTTTTAATCCAAGGGAAGTTTTTCCATCCGGACATTCCAGCACTCGCCTCGTTGAGAACATGAAGCAGATCATCCATGGTCCTCGCCGCCAATGTGCCAATGCCGGTGTCGGCATCCTCATTTTTCTTTCGATCTGTCTCTGTGGACTAGTGATTTTTCAATGGGTCGTCCAATCCCGCCTCCGCGACTTGGTGGAACAGGAGAAGGTTGAGGGAAACAAACTCAAGGCGGAGCGTCAGGATCTGGAAAACAAGTCGCGGCGCTATTCCGATGAGCTCGCCCACATAAATGATTTGAAACTGAAGTTGGAAGAAGAGCGGAAAACGAATTTGGCAGCCTTGCGAAATACCACCAACGAACTCGTCCGCCTCCGCTCCGACTTCTCGTTCTCCACGAATATGTTGACCCAAACGAGCAATGCCTTGGTTCGCGCGAACACCAACCTGCTCACCCAAAATAAGAATATCAATGAGCTCGCGGCTCAGACCCACAAGGCCATGGAGGAGCGCAACGACATCGCCAACAAGTTTAACGACAAGGCCAAGCAATACGGAGAACTGATCACGAACTACAATACGCTCGCCACTCAGTTCGAAGATTTTCAGAAGCAGGTGAAAGAGATGATAGAAAAGCAGGCGGAGAAGAAATAACCGGCCGTTTTCGGCCTTCCCGACCTCGCCCGCCCACCCATTTTGGCGGGCGTTTCTCTTTACAATGAATGAGGGGGGCCAAGGAACCGTCTTGACGCGGCGCTCTCCTCTTACGAAAAACGCGCGTCCATGGGCTACTTCCTCCGCTTCTTCCTATTGTTCTCCACCGTCGCTTTGGGCTTCACCCAGGCCGAACCCACGAACGAGGTATCGGTTTTTCTCGATCCCAACCTTGAGGCGGCCGTCCGCCAACAGGTTTTCTCCAAACGCTACACCAACTCGCCCCTGACGTCGGCCGATGTCGCCAATGTCTCGACCGTGGTGGCTAATTTCCGCGGTATCACCAATCTAGCGGGACTAGAGCACTGTAAAGCGCTCGCTGCACTCGAACTCGCCGGGAACCAAATTGCCAATCTGACGCCGCTGACCGGGCTCCGGCAACTGCAGCAGTTGCTGCTGACCAGCAACCGGATCGCCGACATTACGCCTCTCGGAACTCTACCGGCACTCCAATACATTGAACTGTCCCATAACTCGGTGACCGAGGCAGCCCCCTTGACCACCCTAACCAACCTCGCTTCGGTTTACCTCGGGAACAATAAGCTCAAATCCATCGCTGCCCTGACCAATCTTCCCCGGCTGGTAACACTCTACGCCGAAACCAATTCCCTGAAATCGATTGAGGGTCTGCAAAATCTTCGCGGACTCAGTGGAGTTTCGTTGGCTGGAAATCGAATCTCGGATCTCGCTCCGCTGACCGGCCTGCGCGCTCCTTCCTTCATTTTTCTCGAACAGAACCGCATCAAGAATCTCGCTCCCTTGAATGACTGGATCACCACTGACCTTGCCGGCCCGCGGGCGTTCGCACCCTACTTACAGTTGTATCTCAAAGGAAATTCGTTGAATTCAAAGAGCAAGAAGTTGCTGTCCGACTGGACCGAAGGCGGGGTCCGCGTGAACCAATGAACTCCCGTTAGTTGACACTTTTCCCGACCCAGCAAACTCTCCATTCCATGAAATACGCACTCCCAATCTTTTCCCTCATCGTTGCCACCATGACCTCCGCCCTCGCCGCCAATAGTCTCCAAGAAATCCCGCTCAAGAACATCGACGGTAAGAGCACCTCACTGAAGTCCTTCGACGGTAAAGTGGTCCTGCTTGTGAACGTCGCTTCCAAATGTGGGTATACCAAACAGTACTCCGGCCTGGAGGCTCTTTATCGGAAGTACAAAGACCAGGGACTGGTGGTCGTCGGAGTTCCCAGCAACGACTTCGGCGGTCAAGAACCGGGAAGTGCCGAGGAGATCAAACAGTTCTGCTCGACCAAATTTGAGGTGACCTTTCCGCTCATGGAGAAAGTTCACGTCAAAGGCACCGAACAGCATCCCTTGTACGCGACCCTGACGGGAACCGAATCCAAATTCCCCGGCGACGTGAAATGGAATTTCGGCAAATTCCTGATCGGGCGGAATGGTGTGGTGCTCGCTCGATTCGACTCGGCGGTCACTCCCGAATCGAACGAACTGACCGCGGCTGTAGAGGCTGCCCTCAGTGCCAAGTAACTGCCTGATTACAGGCGACCATTGTCAATCAACCGGGTTTTCCCGACGAAGACCGCTAAAGCCATTTGGGCTCCCCGATTTACTCGGGCCAGCGGTTCCAAAGTATCGGGATTGAAGAACTCCACGTAATCGAGTCGGGCCGACGGTCGCTCAGCCACGCGGTGAGCGACCTCGGCCTTGAGTTCGTCGGTTCGGCGAGCTTTGCGAGTGACCTGTTCACGACAAGCACGGATCGACTCGATCAATACGGTTGCCTGAGCTCGCTCGTCGGGATTGAGGAATTTGTTTCGCGAACTCAGGGCTAACCCATCCGGTTCCCGGCGGGTCGGCGCGATGATGACTTTGAGCGGGAAGTTGAGGTCTCGGCTCATTCGACGAACGACGGCGGCTTGCTGCCAATCTTTTGCTCCGAAGACCGCGAACTCAGGCAAAACACAGTTAAACAGTTTTGCCACAATCGTGGCCACCCCTCGGAAATGGGTCGGCCGGGAAGATCCCTCCATACCTACTGACAGACGCTCCTCAACGACATAGGTCGAGTAGTCACCCGTAGCGCGTCCGGGGTACATAACCAGGTCAGTCGGCAGGAAAACCGCATCCACTCCAGCCTTCTGACACAGCCGAAGATCGCGCGGCAGATCGCGCGGGTAGCGCGACAAGTCTTCTGTCGGACTGAACTGCGTGGGATTGACGTAAATGCTCAGTACCACCACTCCGTTGGAGCCGACCCGTCGACAGGCTTCCTGCACCAGGCTCAGATGCCCGTCATGCAGGAACCCCATAGTTGGCACGAAGCCGATCGGCCGCCCTTCCCGACGCCAAGTACTCGAGATCCGCTGCATGGATCGTGGAGTCTTCAGGATTCGCATGAACGAATTCTGACAGAGTTGGCCAGCTGGGAACAGGCCCGCGGAGGAACTAGTGGATGCGGTCGAGCCGGTAGAAGAATCCGGATTGGGGTGCTTCCAAAAGGATGTCCGTATAACCGGAGCGACTCCGGACTGTCCCACCGATGCGAAACCAATTGGCCAAATCCTGGGAGCCAAAGAGCCGGTATCCTCCTACAGGCAAGGTAAAAAACCGTAGCTTCACCGCGAAATCGACCGTCGTCGTACCATCCACAGTTTCGGTTGGCACCAGCGGGTCGAAACCAGCCAGATACTCAGTCGCATCATCCAGTTGGTCCCCGTCCGTATCCACGAGGGTGGGATCGGTACCCAAGATCAACTCCAAGGCGTCGTCCAAACTATCCAGATCGGTATCTGTCGGCGATTTGACAGCCACCACGTGATATCCGCCGGCCGACAACGCAGTGGGATGGGAGTAATTGGCCAGCGAGATATTCAGAGCCGCCGAACCTTCGCCCCAAACAACGATACTGCCGTCCGCCTTTAAGGCGACACTCCGGGTGTTTCCACCATCGATGAAAACTACCTCGCCCAAATCGGAGGGCGGCAAGGTCTGGCCGTTCGCATTGTTTCCCCAACCCACAACCCGCCCATCCCGCAACAAGGCTAGCGTATGACTATCACCTGCAGCCACTTCAGCCACGGGGCCCAGGCCGCTTGGAACAGTGCACTGACCGAATCGGTTATCACCCCAACACACCACTTCGCCATTGGCCCGGACCGCCACTGAGTGGCTCCAGCCAGCGGCGATCGCAATGATGCCTTGGAGGCCAGGAGGCACGGTGGTTTGTCCCTCGTTGTTCAGGCCCCACGCCTGGACAGAGCCATCGTCCAATAAAACCAGCCCATGATGCCCGCCGGCGGCCAGGAGCACCGCCGGGCGCGACCAGGAGGGAGGAGAAGCCTGCCCCGCATTATCGCGTCCCCAACCCACCACCGACCCATCGGACCGCAACGCCAAAGAATGATGCCCCCCTGCCGAAACTGCGGTAACCGAAGTCAGACCTGAAGGAACGATGGATTGCCCGTCTACATTCAACCCCCAAGCCCTAACCGACCCATCTTTCAATAAGGCAAGGGTGTGCCAGGAACCACCCGAAACGGAGGCCACCTTGGCCAAATCTTTGGGAGCATTAGCCTGACCGACTTCATTATTGCCGCGAATCGCAACGGTCCCCAGCGTCGGAATTGGGATCGGCTCGCTATCCGGAGGTTCTGGCGGAGTCTCGCCCAAGGGCAACAACCGGTAGTCCGTTACGCCGGGAGGCGGATCCAGGAGACGAGAGGACGTCCCTTTCAAGGTTTCCGGCTCTCCATAATTATCCCAACTCGTCCCGTTGGTGGAAACTTGGAGTTGGTACTGTGTTCCGCCGATCGCAAAGAAGGTTAACTCCACGGCGGGCAGAATCACCAGGTTCCCATCGGGCGCTTCGGTGGCCACCATCGGATTAAATCCGTTTTCGAGCTCGATTCGGTCCCACAATCCATCCCCATCGCCATCTGGGGAGGTTGGTGAGCTTCCGAGCCGCATTTCGACACCATCTTCCAATCCGTCTCCATCCGTATCGGGAAGAGTTCGGTCTAGCTTGAGCAAACTCTCCAAAGGATTATCGAGACCGTCTTCGTCGGAGTCCAAGCGCCCGTTAACGGCGACGGAGTGGAAATAACCCGTGGCAACCAAGACGGTATTAGTCAGTCCTTTAGGTACCGTTGTGATTCCGGGCGCATCCCGTCCGAACAACACCAGGCGTCCGTCCGGTTTTACCGCCGCCGTGAAACTATATCCCGCGGTTACTTGCGTGACGTTGCCAAGGTCGGGGGGAACGGTGGCCTGAGTAAACGTATTATCGCCCCAGGCGACCATCTGGCCGTTCCTTAGGACGGCCACCGTGTGATTACCCCCAGCGGCAATCGCCGCCACTTTCGGCAAGTCCGCAGGCGGATCGCATTGACCGAGGTCGTTTCCACCCCAGCAATGAACCTTGCCGTCTTCCGTCAACGCGACCGTATGAAATACACCCGCTGCCACGGCCACAACTCGGGTAAGATTCTCCGGCACAAGACACTGTCCCTGTGAATTATCCCCCCAACAAACGACTGTGCCATCCGCCCGTAAGGCGATCGCATGGAAGTAGCCGGCAGCCAAGGTGGTTACATTGGTCAGCGACTCCGGAAAATCGAGCTGACTAAACTCATTCGTTCCCCAGCCCATCACCGTGCCATCAGCACGCAGCGCGAACGTCTGCACCGCCCCAGCAACCAGACTGATAAGGTTGGTCGCGTTCGCGGGTACGTTCGTCTGCCCCAGATCGCCCGACCCCCACGCGACGACCGTACCATCCGTCCGAATCACCGCGGAATGAGACAAACCCGCGGCAACCGCCACCACTTGAGTTACCGTGTTCGGCACATTCGTTTGCAGGTACTCGTTAAGTCCCCAGCTAAAGACGTCACCAATCGGCTGCTGAAGTCGAATCTTGGCGGGAAGATTTAGGACTTCCACGGCAACCTTGCGACTGACCTGAACACTCGCCAGAAGCTTCGCGTCAAGCCAGTACTGGCCCGACTCGCCGGGCTGAGTTCGGTGGAGCACCAGCGATTCATTGGTCTGCGATTCCAGGACATTCGTTCCTAAGTACCATTGCCAAGCCACGTAATTGGTCTCTGGAACCTCAATGGTGGTGAGATCACCTGCCTTCGGACAATCCCCGGCCTGATCCGCCACACCGTCACCGTCCAAATCGCATCCTTCGAAAACCCCATCACCGTCTTCGTCTACGGGTTCACCCAGATCCGTTTCATTGGTCGTCGTGATCAAGTTCGTCGTGACCAAGAAATTCGTGAATGCCCGCGCCCGCAAAACCAACAAGTCTCCCCGCAGCAATTGGCGATCTCGGGCGAGCAGGGTAAAGATTGGAAAACTGTCCACATTTCGCGGATCCGTCCCCGCGTCGTACTCCGCCTTGTCATCCCAGCCGTCGCTATCGGTATCTTTTTTGGTGGGATCACTGCCGAAACGGATTTCGATCAGATCCGGCAGCCCATCCTCATCTAGGTCACTACCCGCTGCCATGGGGGCCACCCTGGCAACTCTACTGGGTCCGATCGTGAGTTCGGGCAGAAGAGTGGAACCGATGCTGGCAAAAGCGGGAATAGCAGCCAACCAGAGCGCCAGGGCGCCGGCTGAAAAAGTACGAAGACACTTCATTGGAAAGGCAGAATTCTGGGATTTGACGATCTCTAGAGTATTACAAGATTCTCTTAGGGAGAGGAAAAAGCTAGGCAAGTTCTTTGCCATGACCGGTATAATCGGAAACAAGTTGGCAACGAATTTGGGACCTGGCCCAGCGAATCCTTGCCTCTGGATCAGACATCCATATACTCTGACACCGGATGGATTCGCAACTGCTGCAATACCTGCCCGTACTCATACTCCTACTGGTTGCCTTGGGCTTTGCCTTTGGAACATTGGTCGTCTCGGTCCTATTGGGCAAGCGGGGCCGGCGAACCCAGACCAAGGATATTCCTTACGAGTGCGGCATGGTTCCCGAAGGTGAAGGAAACGCCCGCCTGTCTATCAAGTTTTATCTGGTGGCGCTCCTCTTTGTGCTCTTCGACATCGAGGTGGTGTTTCTTTACCCATGGGCTCTGGTCTATAAGGAGATGTTGCAGGAAAACGCCGCCTTAATCCTGGGAGGCATGGTTAGTTTTCTTGGCGTGTTGTTCGTCGGCTATTTGTACGCGCTCAAGAAGGGAGCGTTTGACTGGACCAAATAGGCCCAGCTCACTGCGCCAGACTCGTTCCGATGTCCCGACTGGACGGCCCCAAACCCAGGGGTTGAGCCATGTTTCAATTTATCGTTTATGTCCGCCGAAATCCGGAGGTTTGATTTTCTCGTTCTTGGAAGCGGTATCGCCGGACTCAATTTTGCACTGCAAGTGGCCCCCCACGGACGGGTGGCGGTGATCACGAAAAAGAATAGGGCTGATTCCAACACGAATTGGGCTCAGGGAGGCATCGCCAGCGTCACCAGCCGGGAGGACTCCTTCGAACTCCACGTCCGCGATACTCTGGAAGCCGGAGCCGGCCTTTGCCGGGAGAAAGTGGTAAGAACGATTATTGAGGAAGGTCCCGCCCGAATTCGGGAACTCCTTAAATTGGGCACTCGCTTCTCAGACCGTGAGGTACCTAACGACCCTGGCCGCCGAGAATTGGACCTCACCCGGGAGGGGGGGCACTCCAAACGGCGCGTTCTGCATGCAGCCGATGCCACTGGAGCCGAACTGGAACGTACGTTTCTCCACGCCGTGGCTGGCGAACCTTCAGTTTCCTTCTTCGAGAACCACTTGGCAATCGACCTAATTACTTCGGCCAAACTTGGGGCGGCCGGGGATAACCGCGTTCTTGGTGTCTATGTTTTTGATCGGATCAACCAGCGGGTCGAAGTATTCGCCGCCCCGGTGATCGTGCTCGCCACTGGCGGCAACGGCAAAGTTTACCTTTATACTACTAATCCCGACATCGCCACCGGCGATGGCGTGGCTATGGCCTACCGAGCGGGATTGACGGTGGCGAACATGGAATTCGTCCAGTTCCATCCCACCTGTCTCTATCATCCTCAGGTTCGCAATTTTTTGATCTCGGAAGCGGTTCGAGGAGAGGGCGCCGTCCTACGGGGCGCCGACCAACAGCGATTCATGGATCGTTACGATTCCCGGGCCGAACTAGCGCCCCGCGACGTAGTGGCGCGGGCCATCGATTCAGAAATGAAACGAACCGGAGCCGACTGTGTATTCCTCGACCTTACTCACCTTTCCGAGTCCTTCATAACCGGCCATTTCCCCACCATCCACGCCCGCTGTCGGGACCTTGGGATCGACATCGCCCGGCAACCCATTCCGGTAGTTCCAGCAGCTCATTACCAATGCGGGGGGGTCACAGCAGGCGTCGATGGCGTTACGGACTTGGCCGGACTGTACGCCATTGGCGAAGTCGCGTGTACCGGCTTACACGGAGCAAACCGACTCGCCAGCAATTCCTTGCTGGAAGCTCTCGTCTGTTCGCATCGAGCGGCGCGCCATGCTTTGGATCATCCGCCGGACAAAACTACCTTCCCCATTCCGGAATGGCAGGCAGGCCCCGCAACCGACCCGGACGAACTGGTAGTGGTCTCTCACAATTGGGACGAGATTAGGCGGACCATGTGGGATTACGTCGGGATCGTCCGAACCAACAAGCGGCTTCGCCGTGCGGAAAAACGCCTAGGAAATCTGACCGAGGAAATCCGGGAGTTTTATTGGAATTTCCGGGTAACCGCCGACCTTCTCGAACTGCGAAATCTAGCCACCGTGGCTGAGCTCATCATCCGGTGCGCATTGCAGCGCCCAGAGAGTCGGGGACTGCATTTCAATATGGACTATCCAAACCTTGATCAAGCTTGGGCTCAAAGAGATACGCTAATCCTGATAACGAGTTCCTGACTCAATTCGACAGCCGTCTAGTAAATCAGATAGAATTCCTCTGATTCGTTCATTGACACCTTGGCGGACCTGCCTAGTTTGAAACGAAGCAGACTGAATTGGTCTGATTCAATTTATGCAAGTCACCCGCGCCAGTGAATATGCCATGTTGGGGCTTTTGGCTCTGTCCCGCCGGCCGGTGGGTACGGTGGCCATGGTCGAAGTCTTGGCTGAGGAGGAAGGGATTCCGGCGTCCTTTCTCGGAAAGATTTTCCAGAGCCTAACGAAAGCGGGCATTGTGAAATCAGCCCGGGGTTCGGGAGGCGGATTCGCCCTCCTGCAAAGCCCGAACAGCGTTACTGTTCTACAAGTCATTGAGGCCGTGGAGGGACCGATCGCGTTCCAGCGCTGCCTAGAACCGGAAGCGGATTGCACGCACATGGGAGGCTGCGCCCTTTGCGGTCTATTTTCTGAGGCTCAAGATCGGGTAAAGGAGGTTTTCGCCAAGACTACCGTGACCGAACTATCCAACCGACACACTTCATTTTCGGAACATCAATCTCAGAATGGTCTCTCCGGCCCTAAGCACCCTCGCAATACCTCAGCCAACTTAAAAACCCCCTCCCGGAAACTAAATCTGACAACCTAATTTTAAGAGATATGAGCGATACCTATACATTGTATAATTCCACCGTGATGGATCACTTTATGAACCCGCGCAATATGGGCGACCTGAAGGATGCTGACGGCGTCGGCGAAGTGGGAGCCGCCGCGTGCGGCGACATTATGAAGATCAGCATCAAGATCAAGGATGGGAAAATTGAGGACGCCCGTTTCAAGACATTCGGCTGTGGCTCGGCCATTGCTAGCTCCAGCATGGCCACGGAGTTGATCAAAGGCCGCAGCATTGATGAGGCCATGAATTTTTCCAACCAGGAGGTCGTCGACGCCTTGGGCGGACTTCCGCCCGTAAAAATTCATTGTTCAGTGCTGGCGGAAGAAGCCTTGAAAGCCGCCTTGGAAGATTACGTAAAGAAGCACCCGGAATCAGTGGCGCGACTCGAGAAACAGGAATCAGTGACAGCCTGAGACTGATCCACATCCGCGAACCCGCGGCCCACGGCGTAGCCGTGCCGCCGCGGTTTTTTCTTGGACAGGCCGGGACAGGCCACACGGGCCGCCCAGACTCTAATGATTTCCCTGACCGCTAATTCCTATGCGCCACGTCTATCTCGATTACCAAGCCGCCACACCGCTTCTCCCGGAAGCGTTCGAGGCGATGAAACCCTATTTCACCGAATGGTTCGGCAATGCCTCCTCACTGCACGAACATGGCCTGCGTGTCCGTGAGGCGCTAAAGATAGCTCGGCAGCGAATGGCAGCGCTGATCAATGCCGATAGCGAAGAAGAGATCTTTTTCACCTCTGACGGAACGGAATCAGCAAATCTCGCAATCAAGGGCGTTGCCTACGCGAACGAGCGAAAAGGCAAACACTTGGTGGTCTGCGCCACCGAGCATCCCAGCGTTATCAACTCAGTTGAGTTCCTCGAAAAGCAAGGTTGGACGTGCACCCGGGTCGGTGTAGACACCGATGGAACCCTTTTGCACGAGGAACTTAAGGCCGCCATCACCCCGCAAACCGTCCTAGTTGCGGTTCATCATGTAAACCACGACATCGGCACGATTCAACCAATTGTCGAAGTGGGACGAATCTGCGCTGAGAAGGCAGTTCCCCTGTATGTGGATTGTGAAGCCAGTGCGGGATGGCTTCCTGTGGATGTCAAATCGTGGGGCGCAGCCATGGTCAGTTTTTCACCACACCGTTTCTACGGACCCAAAGGAGTGGGTGTGCTTTACCGAAACAAGAAAGCACGACTGGTTTCCATCATTCACGGCGGCGTTCAGGAGGGCGGGCGTCGGGCCGGAACCGAAAACATTCCCGCAATTGTCGGTGCTGGCGTTGCCGCCGAGGTGGCGGCGCGCGAATTGACCGCTCGGATCGCCCACACCGAGAAATTGCAGAATCGACTCTGGAACGGACTGAAGGCCCATGTCTCCTACATCAAGTTAAATGGTCCCGTTCCCGGACCAAAACGCATCACGACTAACCTGAATCTCTCCACCGAATTCATTGAGGGTGAGGGTCAATTGCTATTGTGTGACCTCAGCGGCATCGCCGTTGCCAGTGGGTCGAGCTGCGTGAGTAAATCCCTCAAAATCTCTCACGTTCTTGCCGCGATCGGACTGGACCATGCACTAGCCCAGGGCAACATCATCATGACGCTCGGCCAGGACACCAACGAAGCGGATATTGATTACGTCATCTCGACCTTCGGTAGAATCGTCGAGAAGCTTCGAAGTATGTCACCGATGTGGGATGAATTTCAGCGAGGGTTAATCGATTCGGTCATTACTCCCACTGGGCGGGGTAAATCCTTCAGCCAACATGCCGCCGAAATTTCCGGGAAGTCCGCCCACTGACCCCGACAGTGCTGACGACTCCAAATCCGGACACGCTACTCAATTCATGATTACTCAAGAGGAAGTCCTCAACGTCTTGCGACAGGTCAAGTACCCCGGGTATAGCCGGGACATAGTCTCCTTCGGCCTGGTCAAAGAGGTCCAAATAGATGGGACTGCGGTCGGGGTACTTGTGGAATTGACCTCCCCCAGTCCCGAAATCGGGGAGCAGATTGCAGAGGCAGCCCGATTGGCCTTACGAAATGCAATCACTAGCCTCTCAGATGCCCACGTTCAGGTGCAAGTCCCCTCCCCGCAACAAGCGGCCAGCACTCCTGGCGGCATGCCGGCGAAGAATCGACTGCCCAACATCAACCGAATCGTCGCCGTCGCTTCCGGCAAAGGGGGCGTCGGCAAATCTACATGCTCGGTCAACCTCGCCTGTGCTCTCCGACAGCTGGGCGCCCGCGTCGGCTTGCTAGATGGCGACATCTATGGCCCCAGTATTCCGTTGATGATGGGCATCCAGGAACGTCCCCAGGTCAATGATCAGGAGCAATTGGTGCCACCCTGCGCACATGGAGTGAAGCTGATGAGCATGGGATTTCTGATTGGGGATGATCAGCCCGTCATTTGGCGAGGCCCCATGATTCAGAAAACCATGCAGCAATTTATCCACCAAGTCGCTTGGGGAGAGCTCGACTATCTGCTGGTGGATCTCCCCCCAGGCACAGGGGACGCCCAGCTTTCCCTTTGCCAAATAGTCCCCTTGGACGGCGGGGTAATCGTCACCACGCCTCAACAAGCCTCTATTGGCGTCGTCCGGAAGGGCATGGCGATGTTTGAGAAGGTGAACGTTCCGATTCTCGGCATCATTGAGAACATGAGTTACTTCACGGCTCCGGACGGAACGCGGATTGAGATCTTCGGCCATGGCGGTGGTGCGACTGAAGCGAACCGCAAAGGGGTTCCATTCCTCGGAGAAATCCCCCTCCTCCCCACCGTGCGTGAAGGTGGCGATTTGGGCGTTCCGGCAGTGGTTTCCGACCCCACCGGTCCGGCGGGTGGAGCGTTCCTGGCTGTGGCCCGAGCGTTGCGACAGAAACTGGGCTAAGCCGAGCTTTGACGTGGAGAGTAGGACCAGCCACTTTGTTCACATGTTCTTCGGTCCAAATCTTCGCGTTGGACGCACTTCGTCAGTCCTGGCCCTCGGCATGCTCTTGGGCCTGCCGTTGGCCGCCGGCGAAAAGGCGAACATCACTCCCTCGGGAACCCGGAATTCCCCTTCAAATCTCGATCTACCCAAAAATAACCTCCCCTTCCGACCTTTGGACGGGGCCAGTTCAATTGGCGGTGTACTGGATGGAGGCGTAAGGACAGCTCTACCTTCAGTTGAGCCGATGGCACCCGACGCGCGAACCCAAAGGGAATTCATCGAGCGACTCGACCGGAAACGGAACTTCCTACTGGACGATCCGTCCGCTGATTCTGCGGCTGACAATCAACCACTCGGCTCGGTTGGTCGAAAAGACGATGATAAGCTTTCGCTTTCGCCTCGACGGCCCAAGACGGCTCTCGAAAAGCAACTACGATTAGGCAGCGAATCTCGAAAAAACGAGACCACTGACTCTGAATCCCGGAAACGCGACTACGGAGAAACAGACAATGAACGGGGATCAATTGATCTCTCCGGACTTGGCGTTTCCTCCCAAAACCGAGGGATCGCCAGCACCTTGACAGGTATCGGCACCAACCCAATCGACCAAGGATTGTCAGGCTTCGGAACCACCGCCAACGCGCTTGAGCTCGAAAACCTCGACGCTATCCGGTCTTCGCTGGCAACCGCTGGGGGGCGAGGGCTCGGTCTTGATGCGCTCAGCCGCCAACGAGTTGAACGGTATCAACAACTTTCCGGAGAGGGTGAAGCATTCCAGCGAGGGTTTGGTTCTGACCCGGCCGACTCCGGTCGTTCACGCGAGTTGCGGTCGGATGCCATGAACAATCTATTCTCCCCTCCGCCCGTGGCTGTCCGAAGCGATCTTTCCACACTCGATACTGCCCAGTCTCCTCTCGACGTCGGTCTGGCTCGTCCCTCTGCGAGTGCGGAGACTCGCTTTTCCGGGCTGCAACCCAACCCATACAGCTCAATTCCCGCCGTTGCCCCACCGGTCTCACCTGCGACGAAGTTTCTCAAGGAACCCCGGCCGGAACCTCCCCGCTTTCGCCAGTGAGACGTCAACTGTTACTATCGTTCGTCATCTGGCTAGGAGCAGCAACGAACGTATCTACGTCCGCAGCCGAACCTAAAATCCTGAAGGTGTTGCCACATCTAATGGATGAGCAGGGGCGAATATCCGTCGCTCCTGGATTGTATGAGCGGGATGCTTATCAGCGACGTTTACGGGAGAATCCGAAGCGTGTCTCTGGAGTCCGATTCGACGTTCAGTGGAAAGCTAAGGAGATACCACAAAATCGACTCAAACTCAGAGTCTTCATCCGAGCTTCGAAGAGAGATCCTTGGCAAACTCTTCAAATTGAAGCTGACGTTAAAGGCAACTGTCGACTGGGGGGGTGGTCTTCTGTGCCCATGGCAGGTGAAACCTATCAGAATTCCGGCGAGGTTCTGGCCTGGAAAGCAGTTTTGTACGACGGCGAACAGGAAATCGCCGAGCAAAAATCATTCTTGTGGTGAGAACCAAATTTCGAAGTCAGCGAATCGAAAATTAATTCCTCCACCATAATTCGAGTTATCTTATTAATGTAACATAACCCTGGAATTGGCCCAGCGGATTAGTTCCGCCTCAAGATTAAGAAACCAATTCAAGCGTTGCACCGTGTCCCCTCGGCAAGGGTGCATGCGGGGTCAGTTGGATCTGGCAGGGTGAGTGGCAGGAATGAGCGAACCGACTTTCTCTGCGACGGAGCTGGACCAACTTCGAGGGCAATTGAAATCCTG
>Ga0105044_10002265_pt1 | contig 26162 bp, 19 predicted proteins | sample MAT01_FD_78092 | JGI IMG/M metagenome (GOLD analysis project Ga0105044, IMG submission 78092) | Freshwater microbial communities from Lake Fryxell liftoff mats and glacier meltwater in Antarctica - MAT-01 | ecosystem: Environmental > Aquatic > Freshwater > Ice > Liftoff microbial mat | place... | reverse complement strand
TCCGGCCGGCCCCGATCTCCCCTCCATCCGCCTCCGACCGCCGCCTCGTCGAGCACGCCCCTTGGCCTCCATCTCCGCGCCCAGCCTCCCGCTCAGCCACCTCTCTCAAAATCAGAACTGCTGTCGCTTTAGTCCCCTTACTTCCGGCACACCACGAGTTGCGACACCCCGAAACAGCGGAGACCCGGGCATTTTTCCAAGGAATCGCTCACGCCCCGCAACACCGGCTGGAGGGCTCGAATCAGAACAGGTTGTCGGCCGGAAATATTCTCGAACGTCAGCCCCACGTAGGAGCGATCCGCGATCACGAATCCAACGGACGCCGCCAACCGGCCCAATTCGCCCGGCCAATAGTTCCGCGCCCAGTAGCGGAAAATCCGGCGGCCCAACGCCAGGGGTAGGTAGGGCACGAACGGCAGCCAATGCGGAACCGGTTTACCGCTTCGTTTCCAGTAAACCCCATGCGTTTCGAAGGGAAACCACCGGTTAGGTGAGAAGATGAACAGTCGGCCGCCCGGTTTGAGCACCCGATACACTTCCGCGAGCGCCAACCGGTCGTCCGGCACATGCTCCAGCACTTCATTCAACAACGCATAATCCCATTCCCCGTCCGGTCCTTCTAGGGCCTGTAAATCCCCCTGGGTCACCCGGCCCTGCAAGCCGAGTTTCACCCAAGCGGCCTCCACTTTTTGTCGATCGTGTTCAATGCCATGCGCGTCCAGCCCGAAGCCATCGCGGATCGCCGCCACATACGCTCCACTGCCGCAACCACAATCTAGAAAGCGCCCGGGGCGGCCATCCAAATAGGGCGCCATCGCCTGCATCCGTTTGGCCATGGTGCGCGGCACCGCGGTATCGCCACCAGCAATGGGAATGTCCTGGAATGAGGCCGACATGCGATTCAGGGATGTCCAGAGTCACGCGTTGCCGCCGCGGCCAGGACGTTCCGCGAGGATGGGAGGTCCGTCGCCCGAGACTCAACCGTCTTCAGCGCCGCCGCCAGTCGCTCCAGGAACCGATCCAACGTGTACCGTTGCTCATACCGCGTCCGCAGACCAAACCCGCGGTCCGAGGTCGCCGCCGCCTGCAACGCCGCGGCCAGCCCGGCTGGATCCTGGGGTTCCACGAGATCGGCGTGCCCGGCGGGCAACATTTCGGGCAAACCACGCCACCGGGTCGCCACCACCGGAAGTCCAAACGCCATCGCCTCGACCACGCTCAACGGATGCGTTTCGCAGGCGTAATAACTCGGGAAGAGAAAAACATCAGTGGTCACCATCACCGCCCGTTTGGCCTCGCCCTTCAGAAAGCCGACGTATTCCACCGCACCTGCCACGTCGGCCGCACTTACCCGCTCCCGAAACGCCCGCTCTGTTTCTGGGTCAGGAAAACCACCCGCGACAGTCAGGTGAAACCGAAGCTCCGGATTCTGCGTTGCCGCCGCGGCATTGGCGCGTACAACGGCCTCCACAGCATCAAAAACCCCTTTGTCCCGAGAACACAGCGCCAGAAACAGGACCCGCACCACCCCACCTTTCGCCCGCCGTTGGTCCAATCGCGCCCGCCGTTCGGGCGCCAGTGCAATCGCAAAGTCCGGGCAGGGATCCGCTACGGCATTGTTCACGATCTCCACCCGCTGTGAGGCCAACTGAACGGCATCGGGACGTAGCACCTCCGCGAGGACCACCGACAAGGCTGGTCGACCCAATAACCGCTGCGAAATGATCCGCTCCCACGGCCGAGCCGATTGATCCAACCAATCGCCCAAGCCCGCCGAATGCCAGTGGTAGATCAGCTCCGGAAAGCGTCCTCGTAACCGCGCCAGGGCCAACCAGTCGCGGTACAGCGGCGTTCGGCGCGGCGGACTCGGGACGTAATACAGCGCGCGGATCCCCTGCTCCCGGCCCATTCGGCGCGCCGCCGTGCAATAGCGCAGCAACAAGGACACCTTGCTGCCGCGCGCCGACCCCACATCCTGCAAATCCTCCGACAACCGCGCATCGACGTGAAAGACTTCGATTCCTAACTCCGGCCGCGCCCGCAGTCCCTCCACGATGTATTGCACCATCTGGCTCTGGCCGTGGTGGGGCGGGGGAACGTGGGCAAAAACGAGCAGCTTCATCGTCGGAGCGCGAAGCCCTAGCCTCCCGTCCCACCGGCCCGAGTTCAAAGCGCAAAGTTGGCTATTGGCGGACGGCCTCCGGACCCCGAGGCTAACCGGCGCTGTGTCCAAGGCTTCCGCACCCGTTCAATTGCTCTGCGAGCTGATCGAGCTGCCGAGCGTTAATCCCGCATTTTTGCCACCGAACGACCCGCGCACGGGGGAACGTCGCGTCGGCCAATTGGTCGCTTCCCGGGCGCGCCAAGCAGGCCTCGCGGTCGCCTTCGAACCCGTGGTCCACGGTCGCGACAATGTCCTGGCTCGGCTGACGCCCTCCGGAAAAATCAAACGCCGAGTCCTGCTTTCCCCGCATCTCGACACGGTAGGATTGCCCGCCCTGGACGAATTGTTGCGGCCACAGATCGTCAAAGGCCGGGTAATCGGCCGAGGTGCCTGCGATACCAAAGGCTGTGTGGCCGCGATGCTCACCGCCCTTATGGCCGTGGCTCGGCAAGGCCAGCGTCCGACCGAAACCGAGATCACCTTCACTGGCTTCATCGATGAAGAAAACGGGCAGCTCGGCTCGCGACATTACGCTCAGAATCACCCCGCCGCCGACCTTGCCATTGTCGGTGAGCCCACCCGCCTGGAAGTGGTTACCGCCCACAAAGGAGACGTCTGGCTCCAACTCAAAACCGCCGGTCGCAGTGCCCATGGAGCGACCCCGCATCTTGGTCGAAACGCGGTTCATGCCATGGGTCGACTCGTCGATCTCCTGGAAACCACCTACCGGGCCCAACTCCAGAAGCGATCCCATGCGTTGCTGGGTTCGCCCACCATCAACGTCGGATCCATCCGCGGCGGAACTCAGCCCAACATCGTCCCAGACGAGTGCACCATCGACCTTGATCGACGGACGCTCCCCGGCGAAACCGAAGCTCAAGTCCGGAAGGAAATCGCCGCATTACTTAGGCGGAATGGACTCAAGGCGACCTTCGGCACCCTGCGCCTCGCTCCCTGTCACGCCCTGGAAACCTCGCCTGATCTTCCGCTCGTTCAAGCGCTGTGCCGGGCCGCTGGACGCCGCCGGACCGTCGGTGTGCATTACTTCTGTGATGCCGCCCCGTTGGCCGAAGCCGGCACCCCAGCGGTGGTCTTCGGACCGGGCGACATCGCCCAAGCCCATACCCGCGACGAATGGATTTCGATCGCCAGCCTCGAACGGGGGACCGTCCTGTTGGAGCGCTTCCTGCGCGCGCTGCCCTGAGTCCCGCGCCCATGCGCCTCGCCTTCCTGACCCACGAACCCTTCCATCCGCCCAGCGGCGGTGGCTCGGCAGAAGCTCCCTATTTGGTTCGGGAATTCGTGCGCCGCGGCCATGAGGTTCACCTGTTTGGTCCCGACTTCCCCGATCGAACCCAGGTGGCGACCCAGTTCGGGATTACCATTCATCCCTTCACCCGCTGGGCTATGGGTCGTTACACCCCGGCCCGTAATCTCAAGTATCTCCTCTACCCCAGTGCGCTCAGAACCTTGGTGCGCGACACCCTGTCCCGCCAACGCCAAAGCGATCCGACCTTTGCCTTCGACCTGATTTTCGCCCAACACACCATCTCAGCCGTCGCCGCGGGCCGACTCCGCCGAGAGCTCGGCAAACCGATCGTCCTCAACTTTCTCGATTTCCTTACCGGTTTTATGGAGACCTGGCCCGGCTGGGTGATGCCAAGCCCCTTCGTCCGCCTCCTGACCGGGTTTGAATTGTCGCTTCCTCGACGCTTTTCCGCGGAAGGTGTGCTGACGGTTTCCACCCCCCTGGCCGAACGCTTCCGCGCCACCGGGATTCCCGCCGACCGGGTTAAACCCATCCAATACGGCTTCGACGCTCAACTCTTCCGTCCGCCTACCCAGCCCCCCCCCAAGGACTCTCCTGTTATCTTGATGCACGGGTCATTCGACGAGCATCATCTAGGTCGAATTGCGCGGGAAACCGTGGGCCGCGTCGCCGCCGCCCGCCCGGATGTCCTTTTCCGCTTTGTCGGACGCGAAACCCCTGGGTTACGGCGCTTTCTTCGGGACGTCCGACGATCCAGCCCGAACCTTCGAATCGAACTCACCGGATTCATTCCTTATGCCGAAGTCGCGCGCCAGGTGCAGGAGGCGACGGTCGGCTTGGTACCGTACGAGGAATCCAATGGAACCCACTGCGCTTTCGTTGCCAAGGCCGTCGAGTACCTCGCCTGTGGGGTTCCCGTGGCCAGTACGCCGTTGGAGAATCTGAAGCATTATTTCCGGAATGAACTGGCGATGCGATTCAGTCCGGGGTTTGACGGCGCTGGCCTGGCAGCCGTGGTGCTCAGCTGGCTGGAGACCCCGGCGAAGAAACGTCAGGGTTGGGGTGTGGCCGCCGCCGAACGGGTCGCGCGCGAGCTCGACTGGCCAGTCGTGACCCTTTCTGCGGTGGACTTCGTCGAAGCCGTTCTCGCTCGTAACCCTCCACGGTCACCCTCGCTGTAGGTCAGCGCGGCACCGGACCGTTGCGGACCGCTTCAGAAAACTCGGGCACCCGAAAGAACTGCTCCCCCGGGAAATAGTGGTTGTAGCCCGTGTTGGCCTTCCGGAACTGCCAGGCAGCCGGCAGCCGGCGAACCAATTCACCCAACACTTGCAGATCCCACATCAGAAACTCCCAGCGTCCTTTGGCCAAGTTATTCAGCACCACCGCCGGCCAGTTCAACGCCGCCAGCGGTAAGGCCCGCCACGAAAAATACTTGAGCGCAATTACCCCCAGATTGGCCCGCTGCGACACATACCGGCGATGACTCACGGTAACTTGGATCGAGACCAGCGTCTGAACGTTAGAAGCGTTTACCGCGTGGTACACCTTGGCCTCGGGTACCACCACCGACTTCCAGCCCCGCTGCCACGCCCGCAGAAAGAGATCGGTATCCTCGTGATCGAGGAAAAAACTCGTGTCCCAGCCACCCAACTCCCGGTAAACGTCGCGATGAATCAACGCCGCCCCGGCACAGGGAAATGGAATAGTGTCACCCGCCTTGAGCGGAACCCGAAAATCAGCCGCCCGCCGCGGTTCCGGGGAATTCAAGGCCCAGGCGGAAGGTAAAAAGCGGGTGCCACCATGAATCCATTCGGAGCCGTCATACGTCCATTGCCAGGGGTCTGCAGCCCCAACCCGAGCGGTCAAGTCGATCCTTTCGGCCAATCGCAGCAGGCAGTCCGGATCGAACCACATGTCCTCGTTGCAGAAGAACAGCAAGTCAGCCGTCGCGTGTGCGCTTCCGGCATGATACCCCGCCACCAATCCTGACTCCGGGGGCTCCGAGATGACTTTGAGCCCAATTTCGTTGGCTAGAATAGCCTTCGACCCATCGGTGCTCTGGCGATCCACCACGATGATTTCAGTCTCTATCCCTCGTTGACCTCGCAGTGACTCGAACAGGCGGGGCAAAAATCGGGCACCATTGAAGTTCGAGATGATGACCGAAACCCGTGGCACACCTTTGGAATGCCAGAAGTTCGGCGCCTGCCGAAGTCTGAATTCGCAAGGAAATGCTTATCGCCATCCCACTGGTAGGTGGGCCGTAAGTTCCAGCGCCTCAAACCGACGCGGGGGCGCGGGCTCCAAACCCTTGGCCCACGCAGCCATCCGAGCCAAACCCTGCTTTAACGGGACGGGCGCCGGAGGCTGAAATACCGCCTGCGCCCGACTGTGGTCCGAAAAGGCATGAACGACTTCCGGTCGTGCGGGTAGATGCCGAATTCTCGGCTCAATCCCGAGAGCCAACGCCACCTCGTTCGCCAACGCCAAGACACTGACCGGAATGTCAGCACCGATATTGAAGACCTGATTGGCCGCCTCGGGGATAAGAGGTGCCCGGGCTAACAACGGGGCCACATCATCGACATGAGTAAAGGCCCGAGTCTGCGACCCGTCACCAAAAACGGTCATGGGTTCGCCGCGCCGGCTCTGGTTCAGAAAGATGCCGATGACGTTGCGATAGGGATCGGCCAGATTCTGTCGTTCCCCGTAAACGTTGTGCGGACGAAAGATCGTGAACGGCATGCCGAAAACTTCCTTGGCTGCGTACAAATCAAGTTCGCAGGCGTACTTGGAGATGCCATAGGGATCTTCGGGGCGTGGGGAGGCATCTTCCCGCAATGGCAATTGACCCGTGCCGTAAACCGCAATCGATGACGTGAAGACAAAATGACGAGCGTGTCCGGTGATTGCCGCGTTCAGCAGGTTCACCGTGGTGATCAGGTTGCTCTGATAATTGAAGCGACGAACATGATGACTAAGGCCTTCGGCGGCGTACGCGGCCAGATGATAAACATAGTCAAACGGACCGTGTTCCGCCCACAACTGGTCGACAAAAGTGGGTTCCCGCAAATCCCCGACCACAAACTGGGCCTGGTCAGGAAGGTTCCGCCAAAAGCCGCCGCTGAGGTTGTCCACCGCCACGACCTTCATTCCCAAACCGAGGCATTGGTCGGCCACATGGGACCCGATAAAGCCAGCTGCGCCAGTCACGATTGCCCGGGTTACGCTCATGATTCGTCCCACTCAACCCGAACTTCGGCAGAAGTCCAGCCGAGGGAATAGGTTCACGACTTTTTGACCGGCTCGGCGACCAGCAGAAACTGGAATCCGAAAAGTCCCGGAGCCAACTGCGTCGCCAAAGAATTCACGAAACCTTGCCCGGGACCCAGGAACCGGGACCCAGGAAACCCACCATCAGCGATTCGCTCGCGAACACCATACCCAGCCCTCGTTAATAGGGTTGCCGCCGTCTCCCAGTCGAAGAATTGTAGGTGGGTCGAATCCATCAAGCCGCCCTGAGTGTACCGGAACCGTCCGCGTAAGAACTCCAGCCGTTGGCGCCAGAACAACACATTCGGCAGGGCCACGATCAGCGCACCACCCGGTCGGAAACTTCCCTGCAAAGCCTGCAACCAACGCTGCGGATGGCTTAAATGTTCCAGGACATGACTACAAATGATGACGTCGAATTGGCCCAGCGGCGTCGGGTCGTACGTCTCCAGGTCGGCCACCACCACCTCGTTCAAAACCGACCGACCCCGCTCCGCCTCCTCCGCTGAATGGGTGATTCCCACCACCGCGGCGTCCCACTCGGCCTTGATCGCTCGGCTCAGCGTCCCATCGCCACAGCCTACATCCAGCACGCGGCGAGCTGACCGGGGAATTCTTTGAAACAACGGTGGATTGACCGAGCCGTAAATCACTGCCTCAACCTGACGGGAAATCACCGTCAGGGCAGCCGGAAAACACGCGAACCGGCGGATCACCCTCCGCTCAGGCCACCCATTGGTCCAGGCACTCTTTTGTCCCATATGCGACACATGGTTGCACGAAGGGTTCTTTGGCCTCCTTCCTGACTCGACGCCCAGGTGTCGCCAGAGTTCACCTGTGCCTGCGCCGGTTCGCGTCCCCCAGCCCTCTCCGCGGCTCCCCGCCGAACTCCTGGCCTTGCCCGAGTTGTTCGAGCATCTGCCGGATGCCGCCTTTTTCGTCAAGGACCAGGCCGGCCGTTATCTGGCAGTTAATCAGTCGCTGGTGGAACGAGTCGGTTTCCGCCACAAACGGGATATTCTGGGACGCCATGTGCGAGAGATCTTTCTCGCAGAGTTCGCCGAACGTTATACCGCGCAGGACGCCGCGGTACTCCGGACCGGACGGCCCGTGCGCGATCGACTCGAACTTCATTGGTATCCCCGGCGCCGTCGCGGCTGGTGTCTTACCACCAAGCTGCCCCTGCGCGATGCGGCTGGAACCATCGTCGGGGTCATCGGGATTTCACGCGACTTGCGAGCACCCGGTGACGGTTCAATTATCCCAGTGGGATTGGCCGATACTTTAGTATTCCTCGAGGCCAATTTCGGCGATCCAGTTTCCCCTTCGGAACTTGCCAGTCGAGCCGGTTTAACTCCGGTCCGGTTCGCCCGCTTGATCAAGCGCATCTTCACTCTGACCCCCAGTCAACTGATCACCCTAACCCGGCTTTCCGGCGCTTCACGACTGCTGGAAGACACTGAAAAATCTGTCGCTGAAGTGGCTCTAGCCTGTGGCTTCTACGATCACAGCGCCTTCACCCGTGCTTTCGTTCAGCCACCGGTCTAACCCCGACGGACTTCCGCCGCCAACGTCGCGGCTGACCAGAAACCGCGGCCACGCCAGATCACGTGGTCATCGCTGGATTCTAACGCGTGGAGGGTGGCGCCGATTTGGAACTGAGATGTCCGGAAACCTTCGCGACAGCCAAGTCTGCGGCGACCTTCTTTGCGGCCTCATCGAAAAACGAATCCATCGTCTGCTCGGCCGCCAGCAAGCCACCACCACCCCAACTGTTCCGATCCACTTTCAGAGTTTCCAACGGTTCGCCCGTCGTTACATCGCAAACCTCAAGGGTCGCATCAAAATAGGCGTTGTCGGCTCCGAAACCCGAGGCGTCAGTGGGTCTGTCCCTCAGTTCTGGTCAGCCACATCCACCCCCCTTTCAACCGGCCCAGAACCTGCAAGGTTCTCGTACCATTCATGGCACGTGTTTTTCGGTTCCTGGCAGTTCTCTTGGTGGCCGTGGGTCTGTCCAGGGGGACGGCCTACGCAGCGCCTGTCCTTAATGAGTTCCTCGCCGTGAATCAGGGCGGATTAGCCGACGAAGACGGTGAATCGGCGGACTGGATCGAACTGCACAATTCTGGTCCGACCTGGTTTGATCTCACCGGCTGGGCACTCACCGATGCGGCGACCAACCTGACGCAATGGCGTTTTCCGGCGACCAATCTTCCTGCCGGGGGGTTCTTGGTCGTATTCGCTTCGGGTAAAGATCGCCGGATACCGGGTCGGCCGTTGCACACCAACTTTCGTCTAAGCAGCAGCGGCGACTACTTGGCCCTGGTTTCGCCGGCCGGCCAGCCCACGCCCCCGGTTTTCTCACCGGCATATCGCGCCCAGTTTCCCAATGTCTCTTACGGACTTGCGGCCGCAGCCACCCTCAAGCTCCTGGAAGCGACTGCGCCGGTTCAGGCACTTGTTCCGTTGGATGGGAAAGTGGGTGCCAACTGGCGTCTACCCGAATTCACCACCCTTGATTGGTTAACCGGTACCGGCGGGGCGGGTTATGAGACTTCACCGGCCGATTACGCGGGGCTTATCGGTCTCGACCTCGGCCCGGAGATGCAGGGCCATAATTCCACCGTCTTCCTGCGCTTTCCGTTCACGGTAAACGATCCGGCGAGTCTGACCCAACTACGCTTGTTGATCCAATACGACGATGGTTTCGTCGCTTGGTTGAACGGCCGCGAAGTGGCGCGGCGCAATGCCACTGATCCGTTGACCTGGAATTCTAGTGCGAGCGGAGATCATCCCGATGGCCTGGCGGTCATCCCTGAAGATATCGACTTAACCCCGTTTCTCCCTGATCTCGTCCCGGGGGCCAACGTGCTGGCAATTCAGGGATTCAATGTGAGTCTGAGTAGCAGCGACCTGCTCGTTCGCGCTGAACTCGAAGCGGACCGAGTCACGAAAGGAACGTCCGAAGCGTTCTTCACCCAACCGACACCGGGGACGGCCAACCGAGGTGGAACACCCGTGCTGGGCCCGTTGATCCAGGACGTTCAACACACGCCCAAGGAGCCGTCCTCGACTGAAGCGATAGCCATCACCACCCGCGTGGACCCAACCCTCGCCCCGGTATCAACTGTTTCTCTCTTCCACCGCGTTCGCTTCAGTCCGGAGATCTCTACACCCATGTTCGATGACGGCCTCCACGGAGATGGCGCCAAGAATGATCGGGTGTACGGCGCGTTCATTCCCGCGGGCGCCGCACCCGGGGGTGAATTGATCCGCTACCGAGTGGAAGCCACCGATACGGCCGCGGAGTTGTCCGGCCTTCCGCTCTTTTTTGATCCTATCGACTCGGCCCAATACTTCGGTTTCGTCCTGACCAATCCCGGGATCACGTCAGCGCTCCCGGTGCTTCATCTGTTTGTGCAGAACGTGGGCGCCTCCGAGAGTTTTGCCGGGACCCGCGCCTCCCTCGCCTACCTGGGTCAATTCTACGACAACCTTGAAATCCGCGTGCACGGCCAGTCGTCCTCCGGATTCCCCAAAAAGAGCTTCAACCTGGATTTCAATCGCGATCACCGATTCCGGTACGCCACCAACCGGCCTCGCGTGAAAGATCTCAAGCTATTGACCAACTACGGCGACAAATCACGCCTCCACAACACGCTCGCTTACGAAACGATTGACGCGACCGGTTCGCGGGGCCATTTCGCCTTCCCGGTCCGGGTCCAACGCAACGGGACATTTCATGGCGTTCTCGATGTTGTTGAGGACGGTGATGATCGCTGGCTTGAACGCTTGGGACTGAGTTCCGACGGGGCTTTGTACAAGGTCTACGACGCTCTCGAGAACGCCGGCGGCTCCGAGAAGAAAACCCGCAAAGAAGAGGGTAATAGCGATCTCCAGAACTTGATTAATGGAGTCTCGCCGTCCCGGACGCTAGCGGCCCGGGCCACCTACGCCTACGACAACCTCGATCTACCCCAGGTCGTCAGCTATTTCGTCGCGCTCGCCGTCGTCAGCAGCCAGGACCACGGCCACAAGAACTATTACGTTCATCGCGACACGACCGGCTCGGGAGACTGGTCACTCCTGCCGTGGGACGTAGACCTCACTTTCGGCCGTAATTGGACCGACTCGGGCGGTTACTTCACCGACACGCTGTACACCAACAACGTACTCAATTTCTACAACTCCTCCCAACAGGGTAAACCCGCCAATCGGCTTTACTCGCTCATTTTCAGTCAACCCGAGTTCCGAGGAATGTATCTGCGGAGATTGCGCAGTGTCATGGACACCGTCTTGCAATCGCCGGAAACGCCGGCGGACGAACGGAAGATTGAGGCCCGGATTCGATTTTGGCTCGACCAATTGGATCCGTCCGAGGTCGGGCAATCCGACGCTGATCTCGACCAAGCAAAATGGGGTTCCTGGGGAGTTGCCCGGAACACCCGTGCAGAGGCGCAACGGATCATTGATGTTTATCTACCCGGCCGCCGGAACTTCCTCTACAACAGCGCCAGAGCGGCGCTGAACGGCGAGCAAATTCCAGCGGCCCAAGCGACCCAAGTCGCCGTGAAGTTGGACGAACTCGATTTCAATCCTGTTTCCGGACGGCAAACCGAGGAGTACCTCCGACTAACCAATTCCGAACCCGTGGCGGTGGACTTGTCGGGCTGGAGTCTGCGCGGTCAGGTCCGGCACACCTTTCGTCCGGGAACCGTCATTCCGGCTGGCAAGACCCTGTATGTCTCCCCGGATGTCTCGGCCTTTCGCAGCCGTTCCCTCAGTCCCAAACGGGGCGAGAATTCCTTCGTGCAGGGCAACTATGACGGGCAACTCTCGGCCCGCGGCGGCGAAGTTCAGCTGCTCGATGGCGGTGGAGCGATGGTGAGCACCCTGCGCTACGGGGGCGCGCCGACTCCGCTGCAACAGGCGTTGCGTCTCTCGGAGTTAATGTTTCATCCCGCGGCGCCGACCGCGGGAAGTCCTTTCGACGATGAGGATTTCGAGTTCATAGAGTTGAAGAACCTCGGCGCCGAACCGTTGAACTTGCTGGGAGCAAAGTTCAACGAAGGAATTACCTTCACCTTCACCAACGCCGCCACCGCCACCGTGCCGCCAGGCGGTCGGGCCTTGGTTGTGCGGAATAGTGCGGCCTTTACGTCGAGGTATGGCCCTGGTCTACCCGTCCTCGGCGAGTATCTCGGCTCGTTGGACAATGCGGGTGAATCGTTACGGCTGCAGGATGCCCAGGGCGAAACGGTTTTTGACTTCCAATACCACGAGGAAGGGTTTGGCCCCGCCGATGGTGGTGGCTTTTCCCTGGAGCCAGTGTCCGCTGAAGCCGATCTCGAGCTGGCTTCCAGCTGGCGCCTCAGCCGGCTGTTCGGCGGTTCTCCGGGCCGAACCAGGTGGGCTCCGCCGATCGAGCGCATGGCGGTGACCGCGGAATCGCTGCACGTGTCGTGTCGGGCTGAATTGGGAAATCAATACCGTCTGGAAGGTAGGACAACCCTGAAGGGCCAACCGTGGGCACCCCTAACCGCGATTCAAAGCGGAAGTGAATACACGATGCTGGAGTTCAGTATCCCGCGTTCCTCAGCCGAATCACCTTGGTTTTTGCGGGTTGGCCAACCTTGAGTTTGGACGCGCCCGCCCGGCCAGAGACGGCGTCGACACCCAGGAGAAAGTCGCCAATCCTACTCCGCTACGACGCGATAGAACGACTGCCGGGGTGGACTGGGCGGAACGTTCAATTTCTGTTCTAGGAAGACGGCGATGCCGGGTTCGGGATAGCTCAGAACGCCCTGCGCGGGAGACCACTCTTCCAAGTCGGTGCTCCATTCCACCCGGTAGTTTCGGCTGGGTGCGAGTCCGAAGCGCAACACGGCATTGCCATCGGCATCAAAGGTTGAGCCAGTGATTCGAAAGTTACTGGTGGCCGATCGGGGATCGGTGCCGGCGCGAAATTCCGCCTCGTCGTTGGAACTATCCTGATCGGAATCCGTGTCGGCATTAACCGACAACGACCCGAAATAAAAACGTTCCCAGTCGTCCGGAAGATTGTCGTCATCGGTATCGTCGGGCCCAACCAACACTCCCTCGATCTCCAGAAGTGGGAGATCTGCGAGGGCGTTTTCCCGGGTTGCCCACTGCGGATACGCCCCCGAGCCGCCGCCACCCACCCCGCCCGGGGTCACTTGCGTCGCTGGGGAAAGGGAAGAGAGAAACAGGCGTAGGCGTCCCTCGTTGAGGGCGGATTGCAGGTAACCCATCACCAAGGGATCACTGAGATCCAGTTTGAAGGTGAATGTAGCATATTGCGGAACCAGTTCACCGGGTTGGGCATTGGTCGTTTGGCCAATGGCCCAGGGCCTTACCTCAAAGGGCGCTTTGGTCCAGGCGGCATTGGCCTGACCCACATTGTTGGCGATGTCGATGAGCGTTCCGTTGGTCCCGAACATTGCGGCAAAGGCATTACGGGTCTCAATGGTGATACTGTCGGAGGAGAAGGGATTCACCTTCCCGTAGGAGGAATTTTCCTTAAAGGACTCGGCCGTAAACCCATTCCGAAACGCGGCCCCGTACAATTCCACCGGTCGCCCAATATCGTGGTCGGGCACGTAGCCGGGCTGGTTGGTGAGGTAGGTCAGATAAGAGTCGAAGGTGGGATCGTACTCCAAAGCATTACCTACTGTGACCGAAACGGTAAGCTGTACGCGTCGGATCAGATACTGGCCGGGGCCCGCATTGGTGTTGAGCAGCGTCGCGGTATTCCAACCGAGGAGGAACTGTCCGTCTCGGGTGTCAAATCGCGGATCAAAGGACGCGAACGTGGGTGCAACGGGTCGGTCGCCCAGGACGTCACCTATGAAATACACCCATCGATCCATGGTGGGCGCTTCGGGAGCGATCCTGAATTCACCGGCCCCACTCCGGGTCAGAGCCACCCAAGCCAGCAGGAACCAGAGTACCGGCGGCAGGAGACGTCCTATTTTTCGGTTAATCCCGAGTAGCAGCATGGCGGGAATCTAAGCTCACTCAGCCAGTTTTCAGCTCCGGTTTCGTGAGATTCAAATTTCAGCGCTTCCGGCGAAATCCGAGGATGACCGCCGCCGCTCCGGCTGCCAGTAAGGCCATCGTCGAGGGTTCCGGAACCACCTGCGTGTCGAGTGATGTTGAATCAAAACTCAGACTAGGTTCAGCGGCGCTAAAGGAGATGGTGTAACTGCTCACGTTTAGACTCGTGAGGTCCCACTGCCACGCCGAGGATACAAAGAAGCCGCTTCCTGGCTGACCCGGTTCACCCACGGCGACGCGATCCGTTTCAGTGCGGGATGCCACCGAAGAGCCGCCATTGAAGTTCAGCCTCAGGCCAGCGTAATCGAGTTCCGTACCGAACGTACGGGTTTGAAAGACCACCAAGCCGGAGGGTGAACTGCCCGAATAACTCACACTGAAGGCGCTGGCGGAGGGCATGTTGTAAATATTGCCAGTGCCCGTCACAAATGCCCCTGGGTCCGATTGGGTCACACGGGCTGTAGGGTCGTTGCCGAGGTTCGGGGCGTTGCCGGGCGCCCCGACGGGCACCGTGAACGTTTCCCAGAGGGCCGCTTTGGCGCCCGTCTCGCCCCGGAAAGAGGGCACATAAAAGCCGTTGGTACCCGCGTTCAGCGCAGTCAGACCGAGAATTCTACCCACTGCTGCGCCCAAAAGCATTTTTGCCAGGTTCATGAGTCACAGAGTTTGGACTCATTTTGGCAGGGAGCCAAGGCCGAGCTTTTCAAAGTGAAGGAATCCACTCACGCCCCAGTTTTAAGGATTCCTCTAAACCTTACCATTCAATCAGGGCTGCACCCCAGGTAAGGCCAGCCCCGAAAACCACCATTAGCACCAGGTCGCCTCGAAGAATGCGGCCCTGGGCCACGGCTTCATCGAGGGCAATCGCAACACTGGCCGCTGAGGTATTCCCGTAACGATCCACGTTGACGAACAGCTGGTCTTCGCGAGCGCCGATGCGTTCGGCCACCGCCGACATAATCCGCTGATTGGCCTGATGCGGAATAATGCACTTCACCTCGGCCACGGTGACGCCACAGCGATTCAATGCCTCGTGGGTAGCCGCGACCATCGCGTTGACAGCATTCTTGAAGGTCTCCTTGCCGTCCATTCGGAGGAAATGCAGCCGCTTGGCCACCGTATCAGCTGTCGCCGGACACGAACTGCCCCCGCCGGGAAGCTCGAGCAAGCTGGCCTTGCCGCCATCGGACCCGAGGCAGGTGGTCAGAAGTCCGTGCGCATTGGGGCGGTTCTGCAACACGGCCGCTCCCGCGCCATCCCCAAAGAGCACACAGGTGTTGCGATCCGTCCAATCGACGACCGAAGACATCTTCTCAGCGCCAATCACGAGCACCGTGTTGTAGGTGTGGGAGGCAACGAAATGGCTGGCGACATCCAGAGCGTAAACAAAACCGCTACAGGCTGCTCCCAAATCGAAAGCGGCCGCCCGCTGGGCTCCGAGGCGATGCTGCACCAGACACGCCGTACTCGGAAACTGCATATCGGGCGTGATGGTCGCGACAATAATCAAATCAACCTGATCAGCCGACACGCCCGCCGCCGTCAGCGCCCGCTGAGCCGCCGCTACCGCCATATCAGATGTGGTCTCGTGCTCCGCAGCGAGGCGTCGCTCGCGAATTCCTGTCCGGCTGGTAATCCACTCTTCCGTGGTGTCCACCACCTTTTCGAGGTCGGCGTTGGTTAGCACGCGGGCTGGCACATAGGAACCCACACCGGTAATCGAGACCGACCGCAGATGCGGCCGGTTCGTGCGGGGATTGCGAAAAGTGGGCATTTGTCGTGTTCAGCCAAGCCTGACCCCATCAAAGCATTGTCTCCACCCGGGCGACAACAGGGAGGTCGAGGATTTCGTCGTCAAACTTCGGGGGCGACCCTTTCTCTCACCGGCATGGCCGGCCCCTCCAGATGCTGGATGAACCTCCTCGACCGGTGCAACTGATCCCAAACGGGCCATGGATTTAGCCAACGTTCGAAGTCGGAACAGCCGCGGCAATTGCGGTAGACGCGGCCGCGATTTGCCGCTCAATTTCGTCGCTGAGATTCTGACGGATCGCCCGAGATGCCTGCTGAATCGCGTGTTTAAGGGCATCACGGCGGGCGGTGCCATGGATCTTGATTACACACCCATGGAGTCCCAGTACCGGCGCTCCGCCATAGGTTTCCGGATCCATTCGTGACTTGATCCGTCGTAATCCCCCGGCCGCGAGCAAAGCCCCGAGCTTGCGGAGAGGATTAGGATTCTCGATGAGCTCAGTGCGCACCAAATAGCCGACCGTTTTGCCTAATCCTTCGGAAGTTTTGAGAACCAAATTCCCAACGAAGCCGTCACAGACTGCGACGTCTACGCCATCGGTGAACAGGTCGAAACCCTCGCAATAACCGGTGCAATTGAGGGAAGTCTTGCGGATCAGCACCACGGCGGCACGGGTGAGATCGGTGCCCTTCGATTCCTCGGAACCATTGCTCAACACCCCGACGCGGGGTCGTTCAATTCCAAGCATCGCATGGGAATAAACCGAACCCATGACCGCAAATTGCAGCAGGATTTCCGGCGTACATTCCGGATTGGCACCTCCATCGAGCAGGACAAAGGCACCGGTGCGCGAAGGCATAACACAGGCGAGGGAAGGTCGCTTAACGCCTTCGAGACGACCGAGTCGAAAGGTGGCTCCCGCGACAAGTGCCCCGGTATTACCCGAGGATATGGCAGCATCAGCCTTATCATCGCTGACCAGTCCAAGCGCTCGGAGAAGGGAGGAATCTTTCTTTCGCCGGACCGCGAGTGCCGGGTCGTCCTCCATGGTGAGGACCTCGGTGGCATTATGATATTCGACGCGCTGATCCGTCAGCCCAACCTGTTGGGCTAAGGGACGGAGCTCGGATTCACGGCCGACCAAAAAAACCGTCTGGATGGACGGGTCTGCGGCGAGGCCTAAACGGATGCCGTGGAGTAACTCCGCCGGGGCTTGGTCGCCGCCCATGACGTCGACGGCCAGGCGCATAAAAGCACAGAAGCGCCGGTCCGGAATAGGAGCGCGGCGCTTCCGTTAAGCGTTTCAGGCGAGGGCGTTGACCGTAATGACCTGACGGCCGTTGTAATAGCCGCACGCCGGGCACACACGGTGCGGGATGTAGGGCGCAGCACACTGCGGGCAGGAGTTAAGCTGCGGCAGTTTGAGAACGGAATTGTACGCGCGGCGCATCCGCTGACGGCTGCGCGAAGGTTTGCGTTTCGGGACGCCCATGATTGTATTCGTTACAGTTTCAACTGATCCAGCGCGGCCCAAGGTGACGGACCATCGGGTGGCGACCCCTCAAGACGCGAATCGCGGGCCGAGGCCTTTTCGGGCAGCCCGCGACAATCTGGTCTGCACAGCGGATTCACTGGCAGACAGAGATAAATGTCTTCGCGCAGCAGCGGAGTCAAGTCTCCAAACTCACCTTCGATCGGTATGGCCTCTTCACCGGACAACAAAGCAAGAGCGGCAAACGAGTCCAACTGAATCGGAATCCGAAATGGTTTCAGACAACGGGCACACTCGCACGCCACGGTCGTGGCCAGAGAACCCGCCACTAGAAGACCGTCCGGCTGGCGGTCAATATCGAGCGAATAACGCAGCGGCTGATCGAAATGAACCAGTTCATCCCGAAAATCAGACGCTAATTCGGCGGCCGGAAGCTCGCCCTCGAGATGCACCGTTTCTTCGTCAAGAAGGCGCAAGTTAACATAAACTGGCACACCCCGAATCTCGGCCGCCGCTTGCCATCGCGCAACGCCGGAAATGAAACCTCTCGAACTCCCGCTTCAGCGGGGCTGCTGTAAAAAGGCAATGAGATCCCGCAATTGCTGCGGCGTCCGACCCGCTTCCAGTCCTTCTGGCATCAAGGATTGGCCGCTGGATTCAAGACGGGTGATGTCTCCGCGCGAAATGACCGTTCGCTTACTTTCCGCTTGCAGGAGCGTTATCGCGGCAGCGGATTCTACCTCCAGCAAACCGGTCTGAGCTTCGCCGTCACGGGTCTCCACCATCACCGTTACAAACCCCGGATTGATGGCCATGTTGGGGTCGAGAATGTTCGACAACAGGTCTTCCACGCTGCGGTGCGCGACACCAGTCAAATCTGGGCCAACTCTATATCCTACGGTTCCCGAAGCGTGGCATTTCGCACACGCTTCTTCAAAAACAAGGCGTCCCCGGGGCGCGCTGCCGGTCGCCGGAAGTTTCTCCAACCATTCCCTCACCAGGGATTTCCGATTGCTGTACTCTTCGTCGCCCATGAATTTTGCGGCTCGCAGTTGGATGTCTTTCGTCCCACCCCGCAGCAGTCGCCGGCGTTGTTCCAAGTCCAAGTTAAGTTCGCCGATCTGCAAGTACCCGCCCTCCAACGCCGCCAACAGCGAATCATGAAAGGCCCGACGCTCGAGTAAAACTCCCAGCAAGGCCGGTCGAACGACTGGGCTTATGGAACGCCAACGCGAAACCAACCCCCCTCCCATCGCCGAATCTCGCACGGCGCGCAATCCCGCCAGGGCGGCTTGCTGGATCTGAGTCGGCTCGCGCGAATCCAAAAGCACCAGTAGCCGATTGGTCACCACGCCTGGTGACCCCAACGCCAACAACCGAATAGCCCCCAGGCGCTGCTCGACGGACATCAGGGAGTCAGCAGCGGTCTGAAGCGACCGGTTTAAAGCCGCTAATTGCGCCGGGTTTTCCGGAAGCTCCAACACCCGGGTCACCCGCCACAGACCTCGTATTTCCTCCGGGTCAGCCGAATTGGCCAGTTGATTGAGCCGATCGGTGGCCGCCGCCGTCAAACCGGGCCGCGAACCACTCCGTTCCAACCCATTCGCCAGCCCGTCAAGCAGGGCTGTCCGGGTCAAGGGAGAGAGCGTTGAACCCAGCGATTCAATCAACCAGGAAACATCTCCGGGATTGATCCCAGCCCGAGCCCCCAGCAGGTCAGCCAAGTCATGACAAGTGTCGCCGCGAAGGGCGTCAGCCGATGCGACTAAAGATTGTTTGCCCAAAAACTGAGCGGCCAGCCGGCGGGTGTGTTCAGGCGGCAGGGAAGCCAGCACCGCCAACCGACTCCAACGGTAAGCGTAATCCTGTTCCAGAATCCTCTCCAAGGCGTCGGCCGCCGCGGGAGTTCGCAGGACGCCCAAGGTTTGCGCCGCGACAAATCGAACCCGTGCCGAATCATCCCCCGCACGGGCCAGTACCGCTTCTTGCAAGCCCGGGGTCGCTGGAAGGTGAATTTCGGCCAGCCGCAACGCATTCTCTCGGACACCCAGATTCGCATCCCGCAACGCCGGCACGAGATCAGCCTCTGTCAGCGTCCCCAGTCCCTGAAGCGTCCAGAGGGCCTGCACGCGTCCCACTGCGTTTCGGGACTTGCGGGCCACACTTCGCACTTCGGACGTCACAGACCGGTCGCCTCGCTCCACCAGCAATCGCTGCGCGGTGACGCGTTGCCAGATGTTACCGCTCGCCAATCCAGCGCTCTGTCCGACCACCGAAGTCAGGCGTGGACCTGGACTAATCGGCGGCAAACCGCCCTTTGGGGTGATCCGATAAATTCGACCCCGATTCTCGCCCGCCCGCAGGTCGAGTGACTGCCGCACTTTCTCCGGGATATAGTCAGGGTGTTCGATCACGTCCCGCTGCATGTCTACGACGTACAAGGCCCCATCCGGCCCTACTTCAAAGGCCACCGGACGGAAGGCCGGATCCCGACTCGCGAGAAATTCGCGATCGGGTTCGTTCGGTGGGCGGCTCGCGCGGAATACGGGCCCGTCCGACTGAAGGACATCCCGATGAATCAGGTTTCCGACCGCATCACCGACCAACACTGAGCCGTAAAGATCCTCTGGGAATGCGGTCGAACCCAAATACCCCATGCCGCCTGCAGCGCTAAAATAACCGGCTTGTTCGGGATGATTCGGGCGAGTCTGCGCGGGGGAGAGAGAGAAGATCCGACTCATTTCTTCATGATCGGATACGGAGGCGGTCAGGGCGATCGGAGGGAACCCCGGGAAACGCTCCGCCACGTGAAGCGGCAGAATACGGTGTCGAATGTGACTGATGTTGTAGGGCGTAAACGCGCGACCGAAATCATCGAAGACCAACCCGAAGCCGCCCCCGGTCGCCCCTGTGAGGATCACCTCCCCCCGGTCTGATCGAAATGAAAAGTCATGATCACCCAGGCGCGTTACAACGGTGGGGCTTCGCGGCGAGGTTACGGCTCCACCACTGCCGCCATTGGCAACATGGAATCGATTGTCCAAACCATAGCGGAGACCATTGGCGAGGCTGTCGGAAATGCCGCGGTTCAACCCCGTCAGGATCACTTCCCGTTCGTCGGCAACTCCATCTTGGGTGGTGTCTCGAAGAAAAAGGATATCTGGGGGAGCCACCACCAAAAGACCTCCCCGTGATGGAGACACACTGGTGACATAACTTAATCCGTCGGCGAAGACCATCGATTGGTCTGCCTGCCCGTCTCCATTCGTGTCGGCAAGGCGGCGGATGGCACTGCCGGTCTGGCCATTCGGCCCGGCTCCATACGGATAATCCCGGCATTCCGCCACATAGGCTACTCCGTGTTCGTCCCAACAAAGAGCCACCGGGTCCCGGACCTGAGGCTCAACGGCCCAAAGCTTGATCTCCAGTCGCGGATCCAGAGCGATCTGGCCGGATTGAGCCGAAGCGAGGATGGGAGCGGTAAAGCTAAACCCGAAGATCCAGGAAAGGCTCAACCGCTTCCAAAAGAATCCGCGCACGACGGATCGTATCATCAAGATTGGGACAGGGAAGTCGGGACTTGGCCCATCTGAACGGGACCTGACGAGAATCAACCCCCGCGACCAATTCCCGAGAAAGCGACGAAGAGAAGAGCCAGAATGATGACCACTAGCACCGCACCCACCGCGAGGAAGATCTTGTTCGTGTTGTTCGTCTTTTTGGCAAACACCGGATTCTTCGTCATCACAGTGGTTTTACCACCGGCACCGTCCGTCGGAATTTTCACCGTGGGTCGCGGCTGGTCCATCTGTCGTTTTCCCGTCTCGTAACGCAGCTCCACTTGCCCGAGGCGCAAGGTCTGGCCCGGGCGAAGTAGACCCTCTTTCTCGGCGCCCAGTTGGACTTCGTTAATGAAGGTACCGTTGGTGGAACCAAGATCTTTCACTACGATATCGTCCGCTTTAGCGGACAATTCGCAGTGGTGACTAGAAACGCTGGGCTCCGGGAGACAAAACTGGTTGTCCTCCAGGCGTCCAAGGGTCCCTTTCTCCGGCTTTACGTCGAAGACCCGGTCAGTCAAGCCGGCGGTGAGGCAAACCAGTTTCGGCATAGGCGAGGTCGTACCGTTGTTTAGCGGTTGGTAGAAGCACCCGTCAAACGCTTTCACCCTGTATGCTTGTATCCATACGGTTGCGACTGACCCCAAAAAATCGTCGCTCAGTGAAAGCCCATTCGTCACCCGCACCGCTCTATCAGGGCACGAAACTCTGCAAACAGCGGCGTGGAATCGTGCGGACCCGGAGAGGCTTCGGGGTGATACTGGACGCAAAAAATCGGACGAGTCTTGTGGCGTAGTCCTTCCACGGTTTGGTCATTCAGGTTGATTCGATTTACCGATATGTCGGACGGCAATGAGGCAGCGTCGACGGCGAACCCATGGTTCTGGGAAGTGATTTCGACCCGGCCCGTCTCGAAATCTTTGACCGGTTGATTGGCGCCCCGATGGCCAAACTTCAACTTGAAGGTCCGGCCGCCAAAGGCGCGCCCGAGGATCTGGTGACCCAAACAGATTCCGAAGATCGGTATACCATGGTTCACCAGGGTTCTAACCTCGCCGACGATTCCTTCCAAGGCGGCGGGATCTCCGGGGCCATTGGAGAGAAAAATTCCTGCGGGTTTGTATTTAAGCGCCTCCGCAGCCGGCGTGTGCGCCGGAACCACCTGCACCCTAAATCCCTTCTGCCGGAGGCGACGGAGAATATTGTACTTCATCCCGAAGTCGTAGGCGACAATAGGTACATCGGCTGGTGGAAGCGGTTGCCGAACGTTTCGAGGATCCGCAGGCAAATTGACCTGGGTGAGTTGGAACGCCGCTGATTGTTGATCCTCGGGATCCCAAATGAAGGGTTCCTGATGCGTCACCGCGGAGACGAAATCCCGACCTTCCATGCCGCCCCATTCGCGCGCGCGTAACAGGGCCTCCTCGGCTGAAATTCCTTCCGTCGACAGACACCCCGTCATTGCTCCCCGGACTCGCAATTTCTTGGTCAAGGCCCGGGTATCAATTCCTTGAATTCCTGGAATCCCATTTTTTTCGAGGTATTCGGCCAGGGAAAAATCCGCCCGCCAGTTACTCACCACCGGGGATAACTCCCGAATGACGAATCCCGAGGCATGGGGCATCCACGATTCCATATCCTGCTGATTGATCCCATAATTGCCGATCAGCGGATAAGTCATCGTGACAATCTGCCCTTTGTAGGACGGGTCGGTCAGAATCTCCTGATACCCCGTCATGGAAGTATTAAAGCAAACCTCACCCGGCGTGGTTGCGCGGGCGCCGAATGATTTTCCTTCAAATACCGTACCGTCTTCGAGTGCGAGAATGGCCTTCATTATTGCAGACGCCGACAGGGTGGCCCGAAAGGACCGTGGCGCGCGTGCAGTGTGCGGTCACGGGCACAACGCGCAACAGGAACCTGAGAGCCCGCCCGCACTGCCCCCGACTTCGAAGCTAGCAATGGTGGTTATTTCTGCTCGACCACAAACAAATCGGTCAGAACCCGCCAGTTGAAGTAAACATATCCCCCTCCACCGTGGGTCATAGTAACGGCCGGCTCGCCCAAGCTCCCGGACAAATCCGGGGGGAATATTTCATTCACAGGTTCCAGTTTTCCGGTAGCCAGTTCGTAGCGACTGATCTTCACGGGCGAGGAACGTTGATGAACGAAGATGGATTTACTGTCGGAGGACCACCCGGCTACCTGATAACCCTCAATTTCCGGCAACGGTCGCGAAACTCCGCCTGAGAGTGAGTCGCCAAAGGCATTGGGCAAGGGGTACAAGCGTCGCACCAAATTGGTTCCCGACTTTAGCCCTCCAATGACATACCTACCGTCCGGGGAAACCGGCACCCCAAAATAGGCCGGAGGTGAAACGCCCTCCGGGGTCAACGGTTTCGGTTCGCCTCCCTCAGTGTCCAAGAGAAAATACCGCATCCCGTTGGTGCCTTGTTGTCCGTAAACCACCAGATGACGGTTGTCGGGCAGCCAAGAAGCGGCTGAGGGCGTCAGATTGGTCACGGAAAGCTTCCGCGGTTCTTCAGGGCCCGTCGACATCAGAAATAGTTTGAGCGGTTTATAGGTGTTCGCGAAGACCCATTTGCCATCAGGCGATATGGCATGTCCAAGGCCGGAACCCAGCCGAATGGATTGGGAGCCGTCAGCCATATTGAGATAGGTCGTGTAATCGTCACCGGATCCTTCGCCGAAGAAGAGGACCAAAAACCGAGTTCCATCCTGCGTTACACTGCGCAGCACACAGCGACTCATGGTGGTCAGATTTCGCTCGTGAGTTTCGGGCGGGACCAAACCGATGATTTCCTGCAATTCAAACTGCCGAGTCATCAGCAAGCGCCCTTTCGCATCCATATCGTGAAGGGTCATGTTCACGGCGCTGTTCATGACCTGCCGTTCCTCTCCTTTCAAATTAACCGCCCGCAAACTTTGGTTCTCACCGCCGGTAATGGCAGTGAACCAGATTTCCTTTCGATTCGGATGCCACGCCAAGCCATCGATTTGGGTATATTCCGGGGTGAGACTCCGGACTTGTCCCTCGCGGTTCACGATTTTTAGGGTTCCCCGACTCTCTCTAGGGTCTTTGTGATCAATGTAGGCAATCCATTCCCCATCGTGGGAATACCGCGGGTGACTGAAGGTCCCGGAAGTCTCACCCAGCCATAGCGCGCCCGGATATTCTTCCATCCGCCAACGGCCACCCACATCCCGAACAACCACATAATTTGTGGCATTGGGATGCCAGTCGGCTTCTTTAACATTTCGGAGCACCTCGCGGGGCGTACCGCCCGGCATGGTACGCGCCAACGTTCCCAGGCCGGAAAACCACCACAGCGCTTTGCGGTTAAGCAACAGCGCGAGCTCACCCGTTGGCGAGACGGAAAGGACATCCGCATTTAAGAGGTTCAGGGGGCGAGCCTCGGGCGTTCCCGGGCGCGACTCAAAGACCTCCATCGCGTTCATATTCCAGCGCGCCCCGTAGAAGATCCGTTCCCCATCGGGCGAAAAACGCGCATTCATGACCGTTCCCCGGCGGAAGGTCACTTGACGGAAATCCGTCAATTCCACGTCTTTGCTTATTAGGAGCAGGCGAATGATCGCCACCAACATGAGGGATCCCAAGAAGGGAGCGACCCAGAAGGGGATCAAACGCTTCTTCTCGGGAACCGAGCGGCGGCTGCCGGTAGTCTGGCCCACATTTTCCAGGGCGAAAGCTAGGTCGCTAGCAGACTGAAATCGGTGATCCAGCCGCTTCTCCAGACAGCGCCGCACTACACGATCAAGGCCGGTAGGTAGATTAACGTTAAACTCAGCTAACTCCTCGGGTTCTTCCCGCAGAATGGCCGTCATGGTCTCGGCGCTGGTTCCCCGGCGAAAAGCCCGCTGCCCACTGAGCATTTCGTATAAAACAGTACCAAACGAGAAGATGTCGGACCGATGGTCAGCCTCCTTGCCCGTGACCTGTTCCGGAGACATGTAGGCGGGTGTTCCCATCACGATTCCTGCCTCAGTGGGACTATTGAAAACCGTCTTCGCCTCGGGGTCGACAATCGTCGTAACACTCGAACTTGATTCCTTCGGGCGGAGGGGCGGGTCGTCCCGCTGACGCAATTTGGCCAAGCCGAAATCCAAGATTTTGACTCGTCCTTCGTTGGTGATAAAGATGTTTTCCGGCTTAATATCGCGATGAACCACTTCTCGGGCGTGGGCCCCCGCGAGACCGTTGGCGATCTGTAAGGCGTAATCCAATGCCTTGCGTATAGGGACCGGACCAGAGTTCAACTCCTCGCGTAAAGTTCGGCCCTCCAGAAACTCGGAAACCATGTACGGCGCCCCCTTGAGGGTGCCGGTATCGAATACCATCAACAGATTGGGATGATTCAGGGCGGCCAGGGTCTTGGCTTCTTGATCGAATCGCTGGAGACGATCGGGGTCGGTGGTAAAATTCGGGGGCAATACTTTGACCGCCACCTCGCGCTGCAACCGCGGATCGCGGGCGCGAAATACCTCTCCCATACCCCCGGCACCAATGAGTGCGGAAATCTGGTAGGGACCCAAGGTGTCACCGGGACGCATGACGAAAAACGCTGAAGTCCTCCCTAGCCGGGAAGCATTTCGCCGGACTCAACACGAGTACGCCGAAGGCTGGTTCCAGCGGAACCCACCCGCGGGTTCCAGTCATCACAAAAACACCGCGCGAGTTTAGCGGGAGAAAAGGCACAACAGAATTGGGACGATCTAAACTTCTCGACCCGGTTGCCACCTGCCGCCCTTGCGAAGATTCGATCGGACGGCAGGTGGCAAATCCTAGGCGAGCATTTTCATTCAGGGATTACGTTGTCGGCGCCGGACCCATGCTCCCACGACCAGGATTCCAACAAAGGCCATCGCACCACTCGTGCTGGCCTCGGGAACCGGGGGTGTGGGAATGTTTGCGGCGCCCAGCGCGACCAGGGTTCCCACAAGGTTGCACCCAGCAAATAAAGCAATCTTCATAGGTTGATTTGGCAGTTTGGTTTGCTGGGCAACTGCAGCGTGCCAATCCCCAGCGAGAGAGAGTCAGCCCCCGGTGACGTCCCCATGTCAATTCCCGAGATGGTTCGAGTCGGCTTCGCGCCAGGGTCTTTTGTTTTCGGAAGAGGAAGAGGCGTGGTTTTGGGCGGATTGGCATGGGAACTAAAACAAACCGGCCTTGGAGGGTTCCCTGGTTCAGTCAGCTTTCAGAGAAGCCTCACCAGTTGGCAGTCCTGCGGTCCGCTCTTGAAGGCCGGGAGTGTCGCGGTCGAAACCGTGCGGAATGGCTTGGATCAGAGCCGTGCTAAGGGCGACCCGTGATTCTCAACCATGGGACGCAACGTCAGCAGTTCTCATTTTGAAAGAGGGGCCTGAGTGCGCGGCTGGACGTGGGAGTGGGAACGAGTTCTAGGGAGGGCGCTGCCCAAAGATTTTTACACTTTTGGCGGAACTCACTCCCCTCCTTCCGGTAAATCCAATGCCGGTGAGGGAAGACGAAGTCATTCAGGGTCGGCGGCTGAGGTCCGCGGAACTGGGCG
>Ga0105044_10002263_pt1 | contig 26164 bp, 24 predicted proteins | sample MAT01_FD_78092 | JGI IMG/M metagenome (GOLD analysis project Ga0105044, IMG submission 78092) | Freshwater microbial communities from Lake Fryxell liftoff mats and glacier meltwater in Antarctica - MAT-01 | ecosystem: Environmental > Aquatic > Freshwater > Ice > Liftoff microbial mat | place... | reverse complement strand
CCGACTCGCACGAATACTGGCACAGGTGAGCGACAGCGCACGGCATCGCGCGCCGGTCGTGTTGCTCGCCGATCGACTCGCCGCGCGCGTCGTGGTTGGGGTGCTCGTGCTGGCCGTCGTCACGTACCTGCTCTGGGTGCAGCGCGCTCCGCAGTCGGCGTGGGACAACACGATCGCACTGCTGATCGTGACATGCCCGTGCGCACTGGCGTTGGCCACGCCGCTGGCGATGTCGGCAGCGGTCGGTCGCGCCGCGCGGGCCGGGATCTTCGTGAAAGGTGGCGAGGCGCTCGAATCGTTCAGCCGCCCCGGCTGGCTGGTGCTCGACAAGACCGGTACCCTGACGCGTGGCGAAACGACACTCGTCGCCTGGCGCGGTGACGAGTGGACGAAGCGACTGATTCTCGCACTGGAGGTGACGTCATCGCACCCGATCGCCGCCGGCTTCCAGCGCGCGTGGGGCGACATGGTGCCCGCCCCCGTTGCATCGGCAACACACACGATCGGCGGCGGCGTGGCTGGGACGGTTGAACCGCATCACGTTGTCGTTGGGTCGCCTCGATTCGTTCGGTCACTGCTGCCGAACGCTGTGATACCCGCATGGCCCGAGGCCGATGGCTACACGGCGGTGATCATCGCGGTGGATGGCGCGGTCGCAGCGCAGGCGGCGTTCGGTGATGCGATCCGCGAGGACGCTGCCGAGTCACTGGCTGCACTTCGACGGCGCGGGTGGCGCACGGTTCTGCTCTCCGGCGATACAGTCCAGTCATCGATGAGAGTTGGCATCGCACTCGGCTTTGCACCCGACGACATCATCGCCGATGCGAGCCCCGAGCAGAAGGCGGAGCACGTTCGCGCGCTGGTGAGCGCGTCGCGAGCCACTGCAACTCCGCCATGCGTTGCGATGGTTGGCGATGGTGTGAACGACACCGCTGCAATTGCGGCAGCCACCGTCGGCATCGGCGTCCACGGCGGCGCCGAAGCGTCGTTATCGACTGCCGATGTCGCGTTCACACGACCGGGCCTCGGTGCGCTGGTGGCGCTCGACGCCGGTGCGCAGGGCGTGATGCGGGTCATTCGGCGCAACATCGCATGGGCCTTCACCTACAACGCGATCGGTATCGTGCTGGCGATGACCGGGCACATTTCACCGCTCATCGCGGCGATCATGATGCCGGCGAGCTCACTGACGGTCGTGCTCGCAAGCTGGCTCGGTACATCGTTCCGCACGGAGGCGCGGTGAGTGTTCTGTATGTAGTGGTGCCGCTGGCGCTGGTGATCGTCGCGATCGCCCTCGCCGGCTACCTCTGGGCCGTCCGCTCCGGTCAGATGGATGATCTGGAGACGCCAGGAATCCGCGTGATCCTGGACGACGAGTAACGCTGAGCCCGCCAGGCCGACAGGAAAACATCTGGCGCAGGATCCGGCGCGAGCGGCCGATACTCGGAAACATGCGTCTGCCCGCTTCGGCAAGTCTCTGTGCGCTCGCTGCGCTCCTGGTCGCGACCCCGGTCCCCGTCTGTGGGCAGGACCGCACCCCACTCGTCGCCGGTCGCGCCGAGTCGGACTGGCGCGACGATCTGCGCAATCCGCAGCCGGTGGTGCGTCAGGCGGCGCTGGAAGCGCTGGCGCAGTTTGCCGATGTGACCAGTGCGACGGTGATCTACCTCACACCCCTGATCGGCGATCCGGACGTCGCCGTTCGGCGCACCGCCATCCGGGCGATCGGCCACGGCGGCAAGGCGGCGCGAAAGGCCTCACCCGCCCTCTGGCGCGCATGGCACGACGACGATCCGCTCGTCAGCGCCGATGCGGGCATTGCGCTGGTGCAGATCAGCGACGACAACATCAGGCGCTTTCGGGAACGGTTGGTCCTCGGCGAGTCGCGTGATCGCGCCCGTGCCGCCGCGGCGCTCGCGAACGCCGGCGCCGCAGCACGCCACGCAATTCATGCACTGCGCGATCACGTCGGCGACGATGACCCTCGCGTCCGTGGCGCGACCCTGGCGGCCCTGGCGGCCCTCGATGAACGTCCGGGCTCGAAGACGGCGACGCTGGTCGGACGCAGTCTGGCACGCGAGATCTCCGAATCGCCCACCATCGATGGCGGCGATGGAATCCTGCGCGCCCGCGTCGCACTGTCGATTCTGCTCCGCGCCGGCCGCGCCGCAAGGGGGGCGCAACGGCCGCTCCAGCTCATTCTCTGGGACGGCCCCGCACCGCTCCGGCAGGGCGCCGCACAGGTGCTCGGCAAGATTCCCGGCGACGGCGATCGGGCTCTGTCTCAGGCCCTCGCCGCCGGTGAGCCGAGGGTGCGCGACGCGGCGCTGAGAGGGCTGCTGGCCGACCGCGAACGCCGGCGGCCGTTGTCGGCGGTGCTGGATACGCTCCGGCAGATCGAGCCCGGTGCCGACACCGCCCGGACCCGCGCACTCGTCGAAGCGATCGGCTACGTCGGCACGCGCAGCCGCACCGTGGACAAGGCGCTCGATCGTGTGCTGCTGCGCGCGCCACTGCTGGCGCCGACAGTCACTCTTGCGCGGCGCAGACTCACGATCGGATTCTGATGCCGGCGTGAGGCCGATGCGTGTGAGGGGCGGCTGACGGGGCTGACCGTTGCCGCACAGCGGCGAGCCGGGTACCATCGCGCATGCAAATTGATGAGCCAACCGATGCCCTCGCGCGATTTCGTGCGCAGGATCTGGACGCCGCGATGGCGGATGTGGCGCGAAAGCAAGGGCTGGTGACGCCGATGTTCGACGTCATCGCGCCACGGTACGACGCCTTTACGCGACTCTTCTCCTTTGGGATGGACGCCAGCTGGAAGCGTGACCTGATCGCCGCCACGACAATCCACGCACGAGCGGCGCGCACTGCACTGGACATCGCATGCGGCACCGGTGATCTCGGTATCGCGCTCGCGACCGCGCTGCCGGCGTTACGCGTGACGGGCGTCGATCCATCGGTTGAAATGCTGCGACTGGCAGGCACGCGCACGGGCACGGACGCCGAGCGGAGGGTGACCTACGCCGTCGGTGAGTTTGCCGCCCTGCCGTCCGAGACCGCATCGGTGGATGTGATCACTGCCGGATACGGCTTTCGCAACGCGCCCGATCTCGACGCCGCGATTCGCGAATGTGCGCGTGTGCTGCGCCCTGGTGGCACCCTCGGTTCGCTCGACTTCTTCCTGCCGACGAACGCGCTCTGGCGCGCACTCTTTCTCTGGTACCTGCGAATGGCAGGCAATCTGGTGGGCTGGTGGTGGCATCGCACGCCGGCGATCTACGGGTACATCGCACGATCCATCGATAGCTTTGTGACGTCAGACGAGTTCAGTGCGCGCCTGCGCGCGCACGGCTTTGTACTGATTGAATCGCGGCAGATGCTGCTGGGTGGTATCGGGCTTCACATTGCAAGACGCGAGGTTATGGCGTGACGACGTTCGTGCTCGGGGCGCATCGCCCACTGGGGTTGGCATGCGTACGACAGTCGCTTGCGGGCGGTGGTCGTGTACTGGCGGGGGTGCAGGCGCCGCATCGGGTGCCGCCGGCCCTCGGAGATCTGCGCGACGAGTATCCGACGCAACTCACCGTCGTGCCATGGACGGCCGGCGCCTGGCCCAGCGTCGGCCCTGTGGAACGTGTCGTCATCGCCGAACTGCCGATACCTCCGGCGCAGAGTGACGAGGCCGACGATCCGGCCAGCGATCTTCGCGCGCTGAACGCAGAACGTCTGCTCGCCGAGACGCCGCAGGTCCTCGATCCGACGCTCGCCGCACTCCAGTTCGTGACGTACATCCGCCCCGTACGCGTGTTGATCCAGGCGACGTGGCTCGGCGTGATCGGTGAAAAGATTCGCGGCGGCGGGTATGCACTGGGCGCTGCCTACGCCGCACAGCTGATGATGGCGCGGATCGCGGCGCTGGACCTGCAGCGCGCCGGCATCGCGGCGGTCGTCGGCAACGCGGGCCGGTACAAGGTCGACATCTCGGGCCCCGACTTCCACGCCGATATCGACGAAGTGGCGCGAGGGCTCCTCGCCATCCTCGACCGGTGCCAGGTCGCCGACGAGCCGGAGTTCCGCGATTGGCGGGGTGGCGTGCACCACTGGTGACCGCGGGGGGGCTGCGCTCGTCGATATCAGCGGTCGTCTGACGCCGGCACTGTCCGGCCAGTCAACCTGCGACGCGGCGCTGCCGATCCTTCCTCAGATGGACCGCTCTCGTCGATCGCGCGCGCTGCAATGACCATTCCCCCAATCACGAGTGGCGGCGTTGGTTCGTCGCCGTTCCGCGTGCCGGCACTCACGGCGCCGGTCAGCACGGGCGTTCCGCCAGTCGTCGGCGACGATGATGCGATTCAACCGCAGCGCCCACAAGCCACATCGCCTGACCGTGCGCAACGCGACGACGCGCCGATCACCCTTGCCGGACGACTCGATCAGGGCGACACCCTTCCCGATACGACCGAGCTCGCGCTCGCGCTCGAATCGGCCACGCGCGCCATGCAGAACGGGCGCGCCGATCAGGTCTTGTCGGCGCTGGATGCAGTATGGTCCGATCAACTCGCTGCTGATTCACCCTGGTATCTGCGCACAGCAGCGCTGCAGCTGCTCGGACGCATGGGCGACGCTGAACAGGTCATGCGTGACGCAATCACCCGTCTGCCGCGGTCGGCTGCCCTGCTCTACCTGCTCGGGGTGCACACCGCGCACCGCGGCCAGACCGAGGCCGCACGCCTGGCGAACGATCATGCTCTGGCGCTGCATCCCACCGAACCGTTGCTCTGGCTTCAACGGGCGGCGCTGACACGTGCCGACATGCCCGGAACGGCGGACGCCATCCTCGACAACGTCATTGCGATGGAGCCCCACTTTCCGGCGGCGCACTGGCTCACGACGCTGCTGCGCCTCGGCGATGCGAGCCGCGCGGAACGCGGAGATCCGGATTCCAGGACATTGTCCCGCCGCACGCCCGCCTGGTCGGCCGGAATCGATGATGGAATGGGAGACGCTACGGTGCAAACGCCGACAATCTCGCTGCTGGAAACCGCAGTACGATACGGTTTGACGCTGCTTCAATCGCCAACACAGAGTGCCCGCACCGCCACCAGTGCTGCAGCGGTGCCCGACAGTGCCGTGGCCGCGACCGCGTTGATCACAAAGGCAGCGCCACACGATGCGCTGCCGCCAGCCGCACTCGGTTGGGAGCCTGTCGTCGTCGGTGTGTGTATCGTCGCGTTCGTGCTGGTGCCCGCGCTTCGTGTTCCGGCGCTGATCATCGGCGGCGCGGCGGCGTTGATGCTGGCGTCTCGCCGACTCGTCTGACGGCGCAAGCGACGTGGTTCCCGTCGGCGAAATCCGTCACCCGCCTGTCGCTACGGTACTCCGGCGACCCTACACTAGCGCTCCGGATTCAGCCGGTCCGCCACAACCTTGATGTGTGCCCGCTGAAGGTGATACAGCCCCGCACCGTACGTCGCTGCACCCAGTGACAGCGCGAAGCGAATGACGCTCGCGCCTTCAAAACCAAACACGCTCCGCGACATCTCCACGGTGAGCAGGGTCAGGCTCACCCAGAAGAGCACCCGTGAACTCGACTTCCGAAAGGACGCCTCGGATCGACCATTGAATTCAGCGATCATGTATCCGAGGATCGTGGCGGCGATGCCCGTTTCGATGATGGGCAGCACGAGCGCCAGACCGGCGTCCGTTGTTGGAACTCCGATGCTGATCAACGGCAGCGTGCGAAAGGATTGCCCCGGCCAGACGGCAGCGCCGATGACGTACACCACCATCAACGGCGACGCGGCCAACAGGGCGGGCGTTTCGAAGCGACGCTCGAGAAACTGCGGCGCGGACCATCGTCCACGCCATGCAGCGCTGACCGTGATCAGCGCCACGGCGCCCAGTGAAATGAGCCAATCGACGCGCGCGGCGGGGAGCATTCCCATTGCACCCCACGTGCAGGCCACGGCCGACACTGCCCACCACGGACGGTCGGGGGTAAAGGCACGCGTCGCCCGGGCGATCGAACCGAGGATCGACGCGCCCATCAATCCAACGCACACCGTAAGGCCGAGCCGAGGCGCGTCACCAACCGCCGCCGCGCCGCTCGCCCACATCAACGGCAGCAGCAGATAAACCAACCCCATCAACGGCAACTGCAGGAGCAGCGAGTGATGGGCGTTGGCCGATGTCTGCGCGCCGCCGTGCAACCGCAGGTTCAGCCATCCACCGATCACCGAACCGACCACCGCCGACAGCACGTGCCACGGTGACGCACTGCAGGCCGGCTCGAACAGCTGCACTGCCTCGAGCAGCAGCGCCAGAAGCCCCGCCGAGAGGGCGACGACGACAAGTTGCCGGCCAAACTCCGACGTCCGTGCGCGATGCGTCAGAAATCCGTATGGCACGAACATGGCAACGACGGCGAGAGCGCTCACAGGCGACAGCGCCCAGTCCACTCTGATCGTCGCCGGCCACTCGAACTCGAACGGCAGCAGCATGAGCGCTGAAATCAGCACGACGAGATAGCTCAGCAGTGCCCGTGACAGTTGGGCCCCGCTGTCGAGTGGAACGGATCGAGCCTGCCCGCGCCGAGCGGCGTGGACCTCCTGTGCGACCGAAGAAGACATGCTGAGCAGGGTCGGCGCGCCAGATGATTACTTGAGGGGCGCCGTCCTCGTTGACGCCGCGCCGCTGTTCCCAGCGCCAACCCGCCCACATCTTTCGCCCATGACGAACGAGAATGTGGTGCTCAGAAGCGCCAGGGAAGCTGACGTGCCGACGATTCTGGAGCTGATTCAGGCACTGTCCGAGTACGAGCGAATGGAGAGTGAATGTGTGGCGACCGAGGATCGGCTGCGCGCCACGCTCTTTGGCCCTGTCAGACACGCCGAGGTGCTGCTCGCCGAGGAGACCGACGGCACAGTGGTCGGTTTTGCGCTGTTCTGTGGAAACTATTCCACCTTTCTGGCCCAGCCCGGCATCTGGCTGGAAGACCTCTTCGTGCGCCCCGCGTATCGCGGCGCCGGAATCGGGAAGCAGCTCCTTGCGCGACTCGCGCAGCTGGCGGTGGGGCGTGGGTGTGGGCGCGTCGAATGGGCGGTGCTCGACTGGAACGCGCCGTCGATCGCGTTCTACGAATCGCTGGGCGCGCGCGGCATGACCGAATGGACCACGTTTCGCCTCACTGGCGATGCCATGAAGACCCTTGCCGGGGCGAGTGAATGAGTCCGATCGTCAAGGATCGCGTGGCGTTGCCCCCCGCACTGCCGGCCAGCGAGCGCGATGTGGCGGAAATCGTGGCGCTGAACAACCAGTTCTCCGCCGACGGTCTCACGTTGCCACGCACCGAGGGGTTTGTCGCGCTGCATCTGAGCGACTACCGGGTGGTCCGCGGACCCGATGGCGCACTGTGGGGTCAGGTCGCCCTCGACGAATACTCGCCATCGCTCTGCGAACTGGTGTCGCTGGCGGTGGCGCCGGCGGCCCAGGGCATGGGGCTGGGGAAACATCTGATCGCGGCCGCGGTGGATCTCGCGAATCGACGAGGCTATCCGCAGCTCTTCGCCGTCTCACTGGCGGATACGCTCTTTCTGCGCGCCGGATTCATGCAATCATCCATCGATCAGTACCCGGAGAAGGTCTGGCGCTACCGGGCGATCTCGCGATCGGAGCTCTCCATCGGCAAGAAGTTTCTGTTCGTTCGCAATCTCCCGCCGGCATCCGCGCGCAAGCCCGGCAAGACGCGGTCGAGAAAACCGGGTCTGCGTGGCACACCGCGAAAGTGAGCTCTTGACAGTGTAGAGCAGCGCCGGTAGCGTCACAGCACAACCGTCCACGTGGTGATTTGCCGCCGTATTGCAGCCACGCTAAACAACTCGCTAAAATGGACGCGCCTGGCGGCCTTCGTTCGCTCAGGCGCGCTGTGTTCATGCCCTCGTCAACTGCTGTTCCCCTCGCTGCGCAGTCCATCGGGCCCTTCACGTTTGAAGATGGCACCACGGTTGCAGACGCGGCCTTTACATACGGAATCGTATCGCCCCCCGGCGTGAGTCGCGGTGTGGTGATCGTCTGCCCCTCGCTGACGGCGACGCCATCCATCCTCCACGACTGGTGGACGGACGTTGGACCGGCGCTCTCGAACGCGCACTACACGACGCTCTACCCACACGCGTTCGATATCCGGACGATCGCGACGCTCTCACGCGAGAGGCCGCCGGGCATTCGAGATCTCGCGCGCGGCATCATGGCCCTGACGCAGTCACTCGGCCTCGCTCCGCCAACGTTCGCCACCGGCGGGTCGATGGGGGGAATGCTGGCACTCGAGGTTGCCATCGTTTCCGGAGCGCCGACACACGCGCTGGTTGTTGCAGCCCCCGCCGTACAAACCGCATGGGCGCGCGGGTGGAACATGATCCAGCTCAGCGCCATCGAGCAGCAGGGCGGCACCGCAGGGCTGATGCTCGCGCGCGCCGTCGGCATGATGACCTACCGCACCGAGGCGGAGTTCGAGGCGCGGTTCGCAAGCGATGCCACGTCGGACGGTCGCACGATCGTTGGCTACCTCACGCACCACGGCCAACGGCTCGTCGAACGGTTCGATGCCGCCGAATACGAACGACGGGTGCGCGCGATGGACACGCACGACGTCGGGCGCGGACGCGGCGGATGGCGCGAAGCGCTGTCGGCGAACGCGTCACGCATTCGTGCGGTGGGCATCCACGGCGATTCACTCTACAGCGCCGAGAGCGTCGTGGCGTGGGCATCGACGGTGGGTGCGGTCGTGACCACCATGCAGTCAATTCATGGTCACGACGCATTCCTCCTCGAACGGGAGCAGATGCGCGCCGCGATGCACGCCGCATTCACCCACGCCGTCAGCGTAACCGCGATCGGTGCTCCGTGACTTCGCGGCGGACTGTGTTGCTCACGGCGCGAGTTCAGCCGACGGTGCAGGAGCGGTGAGTGATTTGGGAAGGGTCGACGAGAGTGTGGCCCACCCGTTCCGGAATGGAAACCGTGCGACGATGCCGTCGATGACCAGCGGGTTACGCCCCCGATCGTAGCGCAGAAGCAGCCCCGCCGGATTGGCGAGCAACCAGGCCGGCGCCTCCGTCGCGGAGACAACCTCGATGCGTATGCCGGAGAGCCTGGCCGGGTAGTGGTACTCGCCGTTGTAGGTCCCGACCATGGCAATCGGATGGCCAGCCGCCAGCGCAGCCTTCACGGCCACCGCCATGCGTGAGGTATCGTACGGGATCGTTGCGGCGCGGACCGCAGCGAGTTGCAGCGCGCAGAGCAACACGGCAGTGGTCACGGCCAACGAATGCACCGCGGCGTTGCGTGTGATGCGTCCACGTTGCCAGATGATCAGCATCACGGCCAGCACGAGCGTCAGCGCAGCCCAACCCCATGCGATTGGCGGGTGTGGCCACCACAGCGTTCGCGCTGCAAGGCGAGTCGTCGTGGCAGCGACCAGCACCACGCCGGCGAGGATCGCCGTCACGCCCGCGACGAGCCACGGGCGCCGGAGCGGCGCCGCCTCACGTGAACTCAGACCGCGAGCCACCAGCAGGGCGCAGGCCGGCGCCAGCGGCAACAGATAGTGGGCCTGCTTGCCACTGATCAGTGAAAACGCGGCGAGACCGGCCCCCACCGATGCGACGCAAAAGCGCACACCGGCATCCCGCGGTGCGGCGCGAAGCGCCCCGATCGCGCGCCACGTTTCAGGCCACACGAACCATGGGAAAAACAGCGCGGGGAGGATCGGCAGGTACCACCAGATCGACCGCGCGTGCGAAAAGCTCTGCGTCATTCGGCCCGCCGTCTGGCCAAAAAAGATCGCCTGCTGGTACTCCTCCCCGCCGGCCATCCCCGCCGGAATAGCCCACAGCAGCGCTCCCACCGCGCCCAGCGCAACGGCACCCAGCGTCGCAGCGTACCAGCTCCGCCATCGACGATCATCGCGCGGCGTCGCCCACCACGGCGCCAGGAGCGCCGCCGGCAACACGTGCACGAGTATCACCGGACCCTTCGCCAACACACCGAGGGTGATGGCCAGACCCAACAGGAAAACGCCACGTGCGCGGCCGCGTTCAACAGCGTCGAAGATTCCGACAAGGCCGAGCAGCGCGCTGCACGCCAGCAGCGTGTCGAACATGAACAGTGAGCCGAACGCGGCCCACACCAGCGCACTGCCGGTGATCAGCGGCGCCCATTTGCGGCTCCGCGTGTCGCCCGGCCACATCGTGCGCGCCAGCGCAGCCACCCCACTCAGTGCAAGTATTCCGGCCAACGGCGCCACCAGGCGTGCCCACAACGTGCTCACTCCAAACAGCTTCCAGCCGCCCAGCACCAACCAGAAAAGCAGCGGCGGCTTGTGGCTGTACGGCGCCCCGTTCAAATATGGAACCAGCCACTCGTGGCGCTCGAACATCTCCAGCGCGACAGCGGCGTATCGCGTCTCGTCGATCGCCAGCAACGGACGCGTCGCGACGCCGACGGCAGTCACAATCGCCGCCAGGCCGGTGGCAACCAGCACCCCTCCGCCCCGTGGCTCTGACGATTCGTACACCGTCACGTCGCAGCGCTCAACTGTCGGTGGTGGTCGCCGACGGCGTGACACTCGACGGGTCAGAAGTACCACGACGACCGCGGATGATCAGCATCAGATTGCGAACGTAGACGAGCAGACCAACGCCCTGCCCGACAATGAACACCGTGTCACGTCGATGGATTGCGTACGACAGCAAGATCACACCACCTGCCAGACTGAAGTACCAGAAGGCCACCGGGGTGACGCTGGTGCGACGTCGTTCACTCACGATCCATTGAATCAGGAAGCGCGCCGAGAAAAGCGACTGCCCCAGCAATCCGATCGCAAGCCACGCCGTTGAACGATCCATCAAACCCCCTCCTCACGCCGCGCATTCCGATGCTCGGTGACGCGCGGCCGGCGAATGCGACGCGACAGCCAGATCACACCCACCAGATCGACGATGCCGGTCCAGAGACGATTCGTGACGCCGTAGTGCGATTTCCCGCTGGTGCGCGGGCGATGTCGCACTGCAATCGACACGACCTCGCCTCCTTCACGCCGCACCAGTGCAGGGAGAAAGCGATGCATGTGATCGAAGTCGGGGAGCAGCAGATACAGCTCCCGTGAAAAAATCTTCAGGCCACAGGCGGAGTCTGGAGTCGCATCGCCGAGCAGGCGCGAGCGCACGGCGTTTGCAATCCGTGACTGCACACGCGTGAAACGCGCGTCGTGACGCTGCTGCCGCCACCCGGCGATGAGCACCCGGTCATTGCCGCAGCGCGCCGCCAGCGCACAGGCCTGCGTGAGCAGCATCGGAATATCGGCCGGGTCGTTCTGGCCATCACCGTCCAGGGTGGCGATCCAGTGACCACGTGCGTGCTGAACGCCCGAGCGGATCGCGGCACTCTGCCCTGCCGGCACGTCGTGCCGCACGACACGCAGCTCGGCCACCTCGCGCTGGATCAGTTCGAGCGCTTCGGCCGTGCCATCGTCGCTGCCGTCATCGACGTACACGATCTCGTACCGAACAACGCCACACAGCGCGCTCACGATCTCGCGCACGAGTGACGCCACGTTGGCTCGCTCGTTGAGCACCGGCACCACAACCGTCAGCTCACACGACCGCGGCGAGACGCTTGCCGGAGCGTGCGCCCGGGTTGATGACAACGATGCTGGAATCGGCGGTTGCATGCGCGACAGGTGAGACGGAACAGGCAGAGGACGGGGTGCGCGAAGAGTGGGGCCACCTGCCATACGACAGGCAGGCGAGCTGCATGTATACTACCCCGTCCCGCCGCACAACTGTGCGCACCCATGCCGCTCACGATGTTTCGCTGCGGTAGACCGATCACCCTCGCCCATCCGTCCACTCCGATGATTCCACAGCGGGTCCTGCGCGAGGTCTGCAAGGGCTTTGGCCTCCGACACGGGCGCGAACAGGTCTTGAGCCGGCGATTCGGCAAAGTCTGTCTGTCGCTCACCGGCCACGACGGCGTGCGAACGCAGCTCCGCCTCGTTCCCGCCTCGGCCAATACCGCTGCCAGTCACGTTGCCAGACTCACGGCCGAAACGGGCTGGGTGGAGCATCTCGCCCGCCGACACCGGCTTGCCGTGCCACAGCCACTGCGGTGGTCTGACGGCGGGTTCGTCTCCCCGCCGCTGACTGCGTCACACGGCGTGCAGTGGCTCGCGATTGCGGGAAGCTGGGTACGCGGACGGCATCTGAATCGCGGCCTCCGTGCATGTGACATGCAGCGGGCCGGAGCGCTCCTGGCCCAACTGCACAACGCCAATGCCGACGTCCCCAACGGCATCGTGGATGCACGTCCGATCTGGGGAATCCCGCGCCTGTTCGAGATCGCGACCACGTTGCGCGATCTGATCGGCGCCGCCGCTCCACTCCCCAGCGGAGTGTCACCTTCACTCGCGGACGCGCTGCGCAGCACGCACACCGCGCTGCACACGGCGAGTGGTGCGCTGCCGACAGGTGCGGCGCACATCGGTCTGATTCACACCGACGCACACTGGCAGAACCTGCGGTTCTCGCGCCAGCACGTTGGCATCGTGGACTTTGAAGATGTTGCGACCGGCCGATTCATGCTCGACATCGCCTGCGTCTGGGGCAAGGTCGCCGCGCGACGTGACAGCCACGCCCTGCTCGATGCGCTGCTCGCGGGGTACGATCGCGGGCGACCGCTCACCGACGGCTACGCGCGCGATCTGCGCGTGATGTCGGCGTTCCGGTACTTCGACTACGCCGGCTGGGTTCTCAGCTGGCCGCGTATCGACTCCCAGGCGTGGGGGCCGGCGTTTCTCGCTGAGGCGCCCGACCGCATGCGCGCCCTGCTGGAGCGATAGCGCCGTCGCCGGGCGCAGCATCGGTGTCAGCATGCGCGTGTCAGGCGAGCTGCGGCACGACCCGCTACGGCGCGACCTGCTACGGCACGACCTGCTACGGCACGACCTGCTACGGCACGACCTGCTACGGCACGACCTGCTACGGCACGAACAGCTCCGCCCCACCCGCTGGCGTGAACGGGTATTTCGGCTCGAAGTGCTTCCAGAGAAGCGCGCTCACCGCACGGTGCAGCACCCACCCTTCGTTGTCGTTCGTATACCGTTCGTCGATCTGATTCTTTGTGATCACGGCAAATACGTAGTCGCCACCCGGCGCGTTCACCAGCACGACCTCCGAGCGCGACCGGTCCACCGAGCCCTGCTTGCTCGCCGCCTGAACCCATGCGGGAATCTGACTCAGCGCCTCACCGTTCCAGTAGATGCGTGTGAGTGTGCGGTACATCGCGTTGCTCGCTGCGCTGCTGACGGCCGCACCGCTCCGAATGCGCACCAGCAGCTCGGCCATCTCTCGCGGCGTCGTCTGTCCCCATCCGTAATGCTTGCGCGCCTCTTCGCGCCCGGCGGTGCGCGAGTTGACGCGCGTGCTGTCAAAGCCGTTTGCCGCCAGCCAGGCGTTGATCGCGGCGCCACCGACCAGGCCCTGGAGCCACAGGCTGGCGGCGTTGTCGCTGGTCGTGATCGAGAGGAGCTGAATCATCGGCAGCGCCAGCCGTGTCGAGTCACGCAGATGGTTGAAGAGATCGTCTTCGCCAGTGTACCGCAGACTGTCGCGCCACATGAGGGTGTCGCTGTAGTGCAGCTGGCCTCGCGCCACCGCATCGTGGATCCCGATCATGATCGGCACCTTCACCATCGACGCCGTGGGATAGGCTTCATCAGCACGAATGGCGACGCCGCGACCAGTGCGCAAATGTCGCACATAGATGCCCACATCCCCTCGCACGCCCGCAGCGAGGGCGCGCAACTCACGCTCGAGCGTCGCGTCGGGTCTGAGCGTCGGCCACGCCGCCGACTCCACCTGCGCACACGCCGTATGCGCGGCCAGCGTCAGCGCGAGCGGTACGAACATCAGGCACATCAGGCGCATTGGGATCGTTTTCAGCACTTGAAGAATCTGGCGCATCATCGCGGTGACGACCGCGGGATGACCAGCAGCGACATCGTATCCACCGCCGTCAGCGGGATGGTGTCGATTCGCAGCGGCGTTCGTTTATCGCCGAACGTCACCGGTGTGTCACCGTCCCCAAAGCTCGAGACGATCACGCGCGCGCCCTCGATGTGACCGAGGGCGTTGGTGGCCCGAAACACCTGCCCCCGCTGCGGGTCGACCACCGTGACGTGCACGCTTCCTGCCCCGCCGTCGCGCATGTGCACGAGCAGCGCCGATGTGGCGCCTGCGGACACCAGCTCCACGCGCACTATCGCGAAGTAATCGGCGACGACCACCCGCCGATTCCCGCTGGTGAGATCGACGGCCGTCAGTGACTGCCCTTCGTTCTCGTACCCGCCGGCACCATCCAGACCGGACACCGCCACCAGACCGGACTTCGCGAACGCCCACGCCCGAACTGCGCTGTCGCTGACGATGACGGAATCCCCGCCGATGAGAGTGACGACGGCACGTCCCGTACCAAAGGTGGTGGTGTCTCGTCGCACTGCGATGCCCTGCACCAGCGCACCGGGTCGCGGCGGCAACGCCACCAGCTGGCGCGGCAACATGGGCACCGCCGGCGGGCGCTGCGCGCTCATCGAGTCGACGGGCCTGGCGGCGGGTGTGGCATCCGGCGTGCCGGTCGAGCAGCCCGCCAGCGTCAGCGTCACGGAAAGCGACGCCGTCAGCGCGATCCGCGCGGCGTGCGTTGGAGAGGTGAGAAGCGCGATCATCGTCAGGGCGTGAGGGGCGAATGCTGTGCCGGTCGACCGTCGAACCGCGCGCCGATTGACAGATGCCGGTGACCTGCGTGCAGATTAGTGTATTCCCGTATTCGGAGGCAGGACCGTGAAGGACAATCAGCTCCAGAAGCTGCTCAAGAAAACGCAGGCGCAGGCCACTGCAAAGGCGGCCAAGCCGCGTCCCTCGTTCGACCCAACGTTAGAAGCGACCAAGAAGCCCGGCGCGGATGAGTCGACGGGTGAGGCAGAGGAGATCTTCAAGGAGATGAAGCGGCGGGAGTTCTAGCGAGAGGAGTTCCTCTCGTCGCGCGGTCTGTCATCTGTACACTGGGTTGATCTGGCTCTGGTACCGGTCGATACCTCAGCTGGAGATGCTTTCCTCTTCGTACACCCCACGGCTCGACCGCGGCTCCGTCGTCACCCTCAGCCGCGTTCGCCTGGGCTGTCTGGCGGTGTTTCTCGTGATCAGCGTCGCCGCCAGCGCCGCTGATCTTGGGCTGCCGCCGCTCGCCAGTGCCATTGTCGGTCTGAGCCTCGCGCTCTCGCTCCTGCAACATCGCGTCTACACGAGCCTGCGCCCGCCGCGACAGCTCGACGCCCTGGTGTTTGCGTCACTCTGCTGGGACGCGCTGAGCATGGCGGTCCTGGTGGGGTGTACCGGCGGAAGCTGGTGGTGCGGGACGGTGTTCTACGCGATCCTCGCGGTCGCCACGACGCTGGTGCTTCCTCGGCGCCGCATCGCATTCGTCGCCGTGCTCAGTGCAATCTCGCTCAGCAGCGTTCTTGCGTTGCAGGTGACGGGGGTGCTTCCAAGCAGCGAGTTCCTCGGCGCCCCGTCGATGCGCGGCGCGTGGGCTGCAAGCGTACTTACCGTGCTCACGGTTGCCCTGACGGCCACCGCGATCGGCTGGACCCAGCACAACGTGACCACGATGCTGCGTCAACGCGCCCTCCGGTATCGCGCGTTGCTCGATGCCGCCTCCGATCTGTTCGTCGTGATGACGCACACGGGGACAGTGGCCAATGTGAACCGCGCGACGCTGGCGTTTGCGCACTGCGAGCGCGATGAGATGGTCCGCGACGGGATCGGTCGGCTGCTGGTGCCGGACGACGTCGCGTTCTTTCAGAATCGTGTCACGCGCGCACTGTCCGGAGAAACGCAATCGATGATGCTGAGGGCACGTGCCTTCCACGGCGTACGATGGCTCTCGTGCACGCTGTCGCCGATGGTTCCCGGTCTGCGCACCTCCAACCTCCTCGCCGTGTGCCGCGACGTGACCGATGATCGGCTGGCAGCCGATACCGTGCGCAACAGCGAAGCGCGACTCCGTGCAGTGTTCAATCAGGCGGGGATAGCGATCGCGCTTCTGGACCTCGACGGCTACTTCCTCGAGATCAACCCAGCTGTCGAACGGCTGCTGGGCTACGATGGCGTAGGGTTGATCGGGCGTCGCTGGAATACGTTCTCCCCGCCGGAGGACCTCGACGGCACCGACACCATGATCGACGAGCTGCGTGCGCATCGGCGCGAGAATGTCACCGTGGAGCAGCGTTTCGTTCGAAACGATGGCCGTGTGCTCTGGACGACGCTGACCATTTCACGCGTCGACAACCCGACCGGGCCGGCCGGACTGATCGCGATGCTGCAGGACGTCACGGAACGGCGCGTGCTCGAGGCGCAGCTCACCTGGCAGGCGTATCACGATCCGCTCACGAACCTGGCCAATCGTGCACTCTTCCGGGAGCGCGTGAATCGTGCACTGGAGCAGCGTGGAGACGCGATCGGGAGCGTTGCGGTCCTCTTCCTCGATCTCGACAACTTCAAGACCATCAACGACTCGATGGGCCACGCCGCCGGCGATCAGCTTCTCTTTGAAGTCGGGCGCCGTCTGCTGAACGCGACCCGTGGCTGTGACACCGTCGCGCGCCTGGGCGGCGATGAGTTCGCCATTCTGATCGACAATGTGCGCGAAGCAAGTGACTGCCTTCGCGTCTCCGAGCGTATCCTGCACTCGATGGAAGCGACCGTCCATCTTGACGGCACCGATGTGACGGTCGGCACCAGCATTGGAATCGTTCGCGATGCCGGCGGCGAATCGGCAGACGACATTCTGCGAAATGCCGACGTGGCCATGTATAACGCGAAGCAGCAGGGCAAGGGCCGGCACTCACTCTTCGAACGTGGCATGCACGACAAGGCCGTCGAGCGGCTACATCTCCAGAACGACCTGCGCGACGCGATCGACAGCAGCGAGATCACGCTCTGCTACCAACCGATCGTCACCCTCGAGGACAGTGTGCCGCGGGGCTTTGAAGCGCTCGCGCGCTGGACTCATCCCGAGTTTGGCGTGGTGCCGCCGGCGACCTTCATTCCACTCGCCGAGGAGACAGGAATCATCGTGCACCTCGGCCGCCACATTCTGCGGCGGGCGTGCGACGACGCAGTGTCGTGGAACCTGCTGCCGGACCTGCCACATCCAATCGGCGTATCGGTGAATATCTCCGGCCGCCAGCTCGAGGATACGACGGTCGTGGAGCACGTCCGCGAGGCGCTCGAGCTCAGCGGCCTCTCACCGTCGCGACTGACGCTCGAGATCACGGAGAGCGCGCTCGTTCACAACTCCGGGACGATGCGGGAACGACTGTGCGAGCTCAAGGACCTGGGCGTCTCCCTCGCGATCGATGACTTCGGCACCGGCTACAGTTCGCTGAGCTACATCCAGCAATTTCCGGTCGACGTGTTGAAGATCGATCGCAGCTTCGTGGAGGGGCTGGGGCGTTCCAACGGCACCGATGCGGCGCTCGCGCGCACGATCATAGCGCTCGGCGCATCGCTGCAGCTCCGCACCGTCGCTGAGGGGGTGGAGGTGGAGGCGCAGCGAGCCATCCTTCGCGAGCTGGGGTGCGAATTCGGCCAGGGCTATCTCTACGCGCGTCCGATGGTCCCCGAGGCAGTACACGGGTGGCTCGCGGAGAGGCTGGGTCTGGCGCCACCGGACACCCGCCCGCGCGAACCCGTGCAGCGGCCGCCGAGCATCCGTCCGCGGAGTCAGGCGGCCGCTTCGGAGCCGGCAACGGCGTAGCACTTCGCGCGCTACACTTTGCGCTTCACTCCCGCCTTCTTTGCCGTTGCGAGTCTGGTCCGCCCATTCCTGGCCTTGGCCGCCAGCTCGGCGATCGTCTGCTCATCCAGCAGCGTCACCATCTTCTCTCGCAGCGCCATCCAGCGATCGTGAATGGGGCACGCGACGTGATCGTTGCACTTGTTCAGCCCGAGCAGACAGCCACTGAACGGATCGTTGCCGTCAGCGAGCGTTGCCACTTCCCGCACCGGCGCTTCGAGCGCGCGCTTCCTGATCCGGTAGCCGCCCCCGCGACCTTTCGCACTCTCGAGGTATCCAAGCTGCGCGAACCGCTTCAGCACCTTCGCGAGGTACGGCCCGGGAACGTCGAGATGCGCGGCGACGTCCCGATTCAGCCGGAACACGTCTGGAGTGTGTGCGAGATGAATCAGCGCCTGCAGCGCATACTCTTGCGTCTTGTTGAACTGCATGGAGCCTCGGGCGCGGAAGAGTGATACGTGATCCGTGAGCGTCGCACCGCGCAGAAAGGGACTGATCTCTCTGCGCGCCCAATGCGGGATGCACTGGATCAATACAAGCGCATTACCATCAATTGCGCGTCAAAAGACTGGTGGGATCGCGCAGTACCAGCGACTGACAGAGGATATACGGGCCCATTGAGCATTCATTCTCACCGACTGGGTAACATATCATCACAAAACGCATGCGGAAGGCCTGCCGCAAACCCCTGGCCCCGTTGTTGGAAAGAGTTAGTACCCGCAGTCCGATGCGCCGAGGTCGGGGCTCACCAAAAAATAAGCAACTCGTTACACTCACCGTCAGTTCGCGTCGTTCCATTGCGCTTGCAGACATCTGAGCGGCAGGAAAAGCTCAAGTCGGTACGACAGGCAGCGTGACATTTGCGGGGAAACTCCGGATCTCTCGGGCTGAGTGTCCGCAGATCGGCTCCGCCACGTAACGACGAAGGGCCGCCGACTGGCAGTGCGTCCGCCAGACCAGCGACCCCTGGAGCGATCAGGCAGATCCGGCCCCGTCTGGTGTCCCGGACCTCCCTGTGAAAATCTTTCGAGAACTGGTAGCGGAACCCAGCCTGAATCTGGCGTGGGTCGCCCAGACCGCTGCGCACTGTGCCATCGAAGTTGAACAGCAGGCCGGAAGGTGAAGCGGTTGTTGAGGAGGAACTTGCGTGGCAGCTTGTTGAGCAGGAACGCGCTCAGGCGGTGACGCTGGTCGCGATCGCTGTTGCCAAACTCGCGGTCCAGGCGATTGGCGCGCGCGACCCTCGTCAAACAACCGAGCAACCGCTCGGTGAATGCCCGACTTTCAAGGTCGAGTTCGCTGTTCAGTAGACGATGTGTACCGTCAACGTGGTGTCGCGCGACACGAGCACCCGCGCTGCCGCGAACCTGGGCGCGCTGAACATCGGGCGGGCGTCGTTGCTCACGCCGTACCCCTCCTTCGGGATGCCGACGAAATTGGTATCCAGCTTGCCATTCGAATTCTGGTCGTGGTGAACGGCGATCGCATATGCGCCGGGTGGCGCCTCGAAGGTCATGGAGGCGTCGCTGCCCAGTGGCTTCAGATCCTGATTCACGAACGGCGATGGTCCGGGGAACCCCGTGCCCGGTTCGCGATGCAGTCCCACATGAATCACGCCACCTTTCGCCGACCTGATGTCGACCAGCTGTACCGTGATCCGCACGGTAGAGGGTACGGTCTGCGGCGCCGTCGCGGGCACGGTCGGAAGCAGATGGCAGAGTACCAGCCCGATCAGAGAGCGCATGATGGCGGGAGTTGGGGAACCAACGGGCGACGATTCGTGCGACGGGATACGAAAGTCTCAGGGCACTATGCGCCCACGGCGCTCACTCGTCCAGTGGCGACCCGATTGCAGCCAGAAGCGATCGCTGAATCGGGGACCGTCGCCAGCTGGATGAGAGGGCACCCCGGACGCGACCCGACACTACGTTTGCCTCAATGATCACCCCACTCCCACCGGTCTTGATCCGGCGCGCGACCGCCACCGATGCGGCGCCGCTCGCTCACCTGGGACGACGCACGTTCAGCGAGGCCTTCGCCGCCGAAAACTCGGTCGATGATCTCGCCCAGTTCCTCGACTCGGCGTACGGGCCGGGCTTGCAGGCGGACGAGCTGGCCGATCCCGCGCTCATCTACCTGGTCACCGAACGGGCGTCAGCGATGATCGCCTTTGCGCTCCTCCGAACAGGCAGGCACAACCCATCGATCACCGATCCGACGGCGGTCGAGCTGCAGCGCTTCTATGTCGACGCCGCACACCACGGGAGTGGTGTCGCGCGCCTGTTGATGGCGGCGTGCGTGACGCAGGCGCAGGATCTGGGCGCAGCGACACTGTTTCTCGGCGTGTGGGAGCGGAATGCGCGCGCCATCCGCTTCTATGAGAAGGAGGGGTTTGCGAACGTTGGTGCGCAGACCTTTCGCGTGGGCACCGATGACCAGCGGGACCTGGTGTTGGCGCGCGCGATCACCCCCTCGGTCCCGGATTCGAAGAACTAGCTACGCGTCGAGCTCGTGCCAGGTGGACGTGTTGCGCGTTTCGCGCGCGAACAAACCGCCGATCACGGCGGTCATGATCGTGATCCCGATCGGATACCAGAGCCCCGCGTACCGATTGCCCGTCGAGGCGGTCAGCGACGCGGCGATCAATGGCGTGAAGCCACCGAACCAGCCGTTGCCAAGGTGGTAGGGTAACGACAGTGAGGTATACCGGACCCTGGCCGGAAACGCCTCGACCAGATAGGCGGCGATGGGTCCATAGGTCATCGCGACGAACATGACCTGCGTGAATACCAGCAAGCCGAGGGTCACGGGGCGAAGCGGATCGGCCGCCGCCGACATGGCGCGATAGATCGGCAGCCAGCTCGCCGCCGCCAGCACGTTCCCCGCGATCATGATCCACTTGCGACCGATTCGGTCGGAGAGCCAGCCGAAGAAGACGAATGCCGGCGTCGCCGCAAGGATGGCCACCGCGACGATGATGTTCGTCGTCGACGACGGCACCTTCAGTGTCTTCTCGATGAAAATCTGTGCGTAAAACTGGCTGGTGTAGAAGATGACCGCCTGGCCGGCGGTGATGCCGAACAAGACCACGCCGAACGTCTTCCACTGCGCCGCAGTGCGATACGAATCACGAATCGGCGATTTGGAGGTCTTCCCCTGCGCCTTGAGCCTGGCGAACAGCGGTGACTCCTGCATCCGGCGGCGAATCACGTACGAGACCGCGATCAGCACCACCGAAAGCAGAAACGGCACGCGCCATCCCCACGCCTTGAACGCCACCTCACCGAGCAGTGACCGCGTGCTGAGTACGACTGCGAGCGAAAGAAAGAGCCCGATGCTGGCCGTGGTCTGAATGAAGCTGGTGTAGAAGCCACGCTTGCCATCCGGTGAATATTCCGCCACGTACACCGCGGCACCGCCATATTCGCCACCCAGCGCCAACCCTTGCAGCAGGCGACAGAGCACCAGCAGCGTCGGCGCCGCGATACCGATCTGCGCGTACGTCGGGATCAGCCCGATCGCCGCCGTTGCGCTGCCCATCAGCAGCAGTGTCACCAGGAAGGTGTACTTCCGGCCCACCATGTCGCCGATGCGCCCGAAGAACAACGCGCCCAGCGGGCGCACGGCGAAGCCGGCACCGAACGTCGCCAACGCCTTCAGGAAGTTCGCCGTCGAGTCACCCGGCGGATAAAATTCGTTCGCGACGATTCCGGCCAATGCACCAAACACGAAAAAGTCGTACCACTCGATGATCGTTCCCGCCGACGCCGCCGCGATCACGCGCCAGATTCCCTTCGCTGCCTGCATTTCGGCCGCCAGTGTTTCGGCGCTGACCACTTCACTCACATCGTCCCGCTGTCCCGATGGATCGGGCCTGCCGCCCGCCGTCGTGGTGACACTTGCGACCACAGCACCCTCGGAGTGATGAAGGTTCCGCACCATGCGCCGGGGCGCTCGGTGGAAACGGTCAGAACGTTCCCGATACGCTCGATCGGCCTGGAACAGGCGCGCGGGAGTGGTCAATGCAGACCGAACGGAACACTAGTGGCCTGTGACCGAACTTCGTAGTGCAGTCGCTGGTCGGAGCAGCCCGCCTGGCGACCTTAGGAATCCTCGCATTTCTCTCTAGGACGCCAAGCGTGTATCGCCGCTCAGCGTCCCCCACTCCGTGGCACCAGTGGAAGAACGCGAGCAAGAAACGCCTGCGTCCGACGCCATGCATCCGCCGCCGCGCGCGCTGATGCGACCGAGGTGACATCTGTGGTGTCGCCAAACACCGCGACCGATGCGGTGCCCGTTCCACAGATACCGTGTCCGGCATTTGGATATACCGTCGATTCAAGAAAAACTGCGGGCCGCGACCGCGTCAACGTTACCGCAAGCGAACGCACCATCGGTCCAGAGCCCCACACCTCATCCCGATCTGAGCCGAGCAAAAGGATGGGTGCTGCAGATCGCTCGATCGGAATCCGAGCATTGAGCGCCTCCGCTGGATGTGCCGCTCGACTGCGATCGTGAACCTGCCGAGGCGTTGCCAGACCGCTGAAAACATCTTCGTAGCGATCGTAAGGGATCGCCGGCAGGCGGCGCAGACTGTCTGACCACGACGTGAGCACTTCGCCGGCGAGGGGCTCCCGTCCATACCCTGCCCACATCACATCGCTTGGTACGCATCCAATCACGGCACGTGGCCACCTGCGCCGCGCGGCAACGACCATGGCAAACTCACCGCCCTTCGAGACTCCCCACACACCCGTGCGGCTCGTGTCGGCTGACGACTGAGCACCGACCCAGTTGCGCGCGCGATCGAGGACGGCCACGTCGATACTGTCGAACGCCGTCGGGACGCCGGGCAGACCACCGTTCCACGGGTACGCCACGTATGACACCGCGAACGCTGCATACCCGCGCGCAGCAAAGCGTGTGGCCAGCGCGATGTTCGCCAGAGTGTCGCCCCCTTCACTGCCGTGCATCGCGATGATCACCGGCGCACCGCGAGCATTCTGCGGCGCGACGAACGCACCCACCAGCCTGTCGGCGACTACGACTGTCGTGACCAACTTTCTGGCGCTCACTCGCAGACGCAGGGTGCCGCGCCCAACCACCGCACCGCGCGACTCAATCGTGAGGTCGATCGCTGCTCGATCGCGCAGACGCTCATCACGCCGTGCATCCGTCACTCGGCGCATCGACCAGAACAGGCCCAGTGGATCCACGCCGCTCCAGCTGCCACTCGTCGGCGCGGTGGCGTCGACGTCGATGACGCGAGCGCCGCCACCCGCATACTCGGCGCGCGACTCGACCACGATCGTGTCGGCAACTTCGAGCGTATCGACCCGCCGAGTGGTGAGCACCGTGCGCCGCGCGCGGAGGGTCACACGCGCACCCCGCGGTACGCCAGTGATGCGCAGGTGGGCTCCATCGCCAGCCGTTACCCAACCGCTATCAGGAAGGATCAGCTGCGGTGGCGTGCGCGCCGCGCGCCACTGCAGTGCAGCTGGCGCAGCTGACATCGCAGTGACGAAGAGGCTGACTGACGTCAGCAATCGGACGGGGCCCCGCGGTGACGGTAAACGCATTGCGGAAAGTCTCAGTGGGGGTTCGGTTCGCGACAGCGACGCGCAAACCAGAGTGCACGGCTGCTCGTCTGACAGGACAACGCCGGATTGGGTTGCGTCGTTCGTCATCGAGCCGGTTCCTCGTCGGGAGTGGCCGACCTGGTATTGCGTCCCGATCGTGGACACTGGCGGTCACCTGAACGCGCTGCGTTTATTTCATCCTGATTCCGGTCTACCCGTCAGCGACACCCATCTCACAATCCAGGCCATGACGCGCAACCGCTCCCTTCTCGGGCTGGCAACGGTCCTGATCGCATTGGCCTCGCGGATCGAGGCACAGGCGGCGCCGCTCACCTATGCGCAGCTCCGGAGCGCACCCTTTCCCAACGAGCTCACCGCAGCCAGAGGCGATGACCGCATCGCGTGGGCGTCGAACGACAACGGACGTCGCAATCTGTGGACGGCGGTCGGGCCTGCGTTCGCCCCCGTCCAACTCACGCGCTACAACACCGACGACGGGCAGGAGTTGACGAGCGTCCAGCTTTCGGCGAGCGGATCGCACGTCGTCTACGTGCGCGGTGGCGACCACGGGTCAAACTGGGACGACGCACTCCCGGTCAATCCGCTGGGGCTGCCTGAGCCACCGAAGGTGCAGCTGTGGAGCCTCGCAACCGGCGGTGGCGAACCAGTGCTGCTCGGCGACGGCGAGGCACCGGTGATCTCGCCGAAAGGGGACATCGTCATCTTCGAACGCGACAAACAGCTCTGGCGGATTCCGATCGATGGCTCGACGCCGGCGCAACGGATATTGACCACGCGAGGTGAGAATACTTCGGCAGTGTTCAGCCCCGATGGATCGCGCATTGCATTCGTCTCCAATCGCGGCGACCACGCATTCATCGGCGTGTACACGAACGCGACCACACCGATCCAGTGGATCGCGCCGAGTACGAACCGCGACGCGATGCCGCGCTGGAGCCCCGACGGTTCGCGACTGGTGTTCATGCGACGCCCGGGCGCCGGTGGTGCACCGGGTTCGATGCTCGAAGCCCAGCCACAGCCGTGGGGGTTGTTCACCGCCGATGTCGCAACCGGGAGCGCACGCGAACTCTGGCGCGCGCCGGCGACGCTCCGCGGGTCACCGCCATCGACCGAAGGTGGCGTGAACCTGCACTGGGCGGCGCGCAGTCGGATCGTCTTTCTCAGTTACGTCGATGGCTGGCCGCACCTGTATTCGATCGCGGAATCCGGCGGCGATCCACTCCTGCTGACGCCTGGCGACGGGATGGCGGAGTACATCTCCCTCAGCCCGGACGGCACGACGCTGTTCTTCTGCGGCAACATGGGCAAGACCGCAGGTGACATCGATCGACGACACATCGTGCGCGTGCCCGTTGACCGCGCGACACCGGAAGTCATGACGGAGGGAGCTGGTCTCGAATGGACACCGGTGCAGACCGGCCGAGGTACGATCGCGTACCTCTCGGCGACGGCGCAGCGCCCACCGCTGGTGGCGATCCGGCGTGCGGCGTCAACCGGTGCGGAGCTGCTCAGCGAGGCTGCGATCGCGGCCTATCCGCAGCGCGAGCTTGTGGTACCGAGCTCCGTGCGCTTCACCGCCGCCGATGGGATGACGGTCTATGGTCAACTCTTCGCGCCACCAGCCGGCCCGTCGAAGAAGGCGGCAATCGTGTTCGTGCACGGCGGTCCCCCGCGACAGATGCTCGCCGGATGGCACTACAGCGACTATTACGCAGCCACGTATGCAATGAACCAGTACCTTGCCAGCAAGGGGTACGTGGTGCTCGCGCTCAACTATCGTCTCGGCATCGGGTATGGGTTCGACTTTCACCGTCCACCAAACGCGGGTGCGCAGGGTGCCAGCGAGTATCTGGATGTGAAGGCTGCAGGTGAGTGGCTGAAGTCGCGCCCCGACGTCGATGCGTCACGCATCGGCATCTACGGCGGTTCGTACGGCGGCTACCTCACCGCATTGGCACTCGGCCGCAACAGCGATCTGTTCGCCGTTGGAGTGGATATTCACGGCGTTCACGACATGACTGCGCCAGGTTCCGGCGCCGGTGCCGCACTCGCCACCGCGATGGCTCGTGAGCTCTTCGAGCCGAACAACCGTGAGCAGGCGGCGAAGGTCGCGTGGACCGCGTCGCCGGTCGCATCGGTGTCGACGTGGAAGTCGCCGGTGCTGCTCATACACGGCGACGACGACAGAAATGTTCGCTTCAGCCAGACCACTGACCTCGTGCAGCGTCTCACCAGGCAGGGAGTGCGCTTCGAGGAAATGGTGATCGTGGACGACACGCACCACTGGATGCGATTCGCCAACTCAGTGCGCGTGTACGAGGCGGCGGCGGCCTACTTCGACCGAATGCTCAAGCCGGTCACGGCGCGGGTTGGAACCGCGCGGTAGTCGTTGGAATGCCGCAGTCGTCGGCATGCGGCAGTGCGCGATCAGCTCTGCTGACGTGCAGGCCGGTGTTGCGTTCTGACCGCGCCGTGTGCAGCGCGGTCAGAACGAACGACAACGAATCACAACCAGCTACTTCGTTACCGCCAGACCGGTGACCGTCGCTTCCGTGTTGTGCGCGAAACGAATCCCGAAGACCCCATCGAGGCTCTTCAGCTTGCCTTCAGCCACCAGTGCGGCGCGGTCGTATGTACCCACCACCGTG
>Ga0105044_10002260_pt1 | contig 26175 bp, 20 predicted proteins | sample MAT01_FD_78092 | JGI IMG/M metagenome (GOLD analysis project Ga0105044, IMG submission 78092) | Freshwater microbial communities from Lake Fryxell liftoff mats and glacier meltwater in Antarctica - MAT-01 | ecosystem: Environmental > Aquatic > Freshwater > Ice > Liftoff microbial mat | place... | reverse complement strand
TCCTGTTAATCTTTTGAATTCTTCTTCAGAAAGATTCTTAACTCTATCGTACTTTCGCATACCCTTTCCTCCTGCATTGGAAAGAGTAAACACTAAAAATTTAGGTTATGCAAGAAGTCTAATAAAGAATTTTAGAAGCTGTTCTTAGTCTAAAATGATCCTCCTGGTTTGGTCGGACACTACAAGATCCAAGAGCTAAAGGCAAACAAAAATCACCTGCTTCTTGCCAAAGAAGCATGGCATCGAGATCTGATTCTACGAGCACAATAGGAAGATCCAACAATTGATTTCTATACCAAGAAAAACAATTCGAGGAGCCAGAGACAACAATATATTTCCTTTCTTGTTCTTTTAGAGGTCCCAAACGTCTTATACGTATTTTTTGAACAACTCCATTTTCTTTAAATGGAATGACTATGCCCTTTGGAAGCCACACTGTTTTTGAATTACCATTAGCATTAAGCTCGTGAACAAGTCCCCATTGATCTCTGCCATCAAATCGTTCAGTGGCATTAAAACCTAAACTCCAATGATTGATTGTATGATCCTGAAAACCTCGTCTTTTTAAGTCAGTCAACCCCTCTTGGCTTGAACACAACCGGTGAGCGGCATATTCGACAAAAGCCCCCGCTTTCTTTGTCCATTTTTGTTGATCAATGATCTGAAGTTTAATTTGAGGCCTAGCTGCTACGCTGCTACAATTGCTACTTTCAAAAGAAAAAGTCTCTCCTAACCCTAGCTGTTTTTTAGCTTGATTAAAGGAGTAACTTAAAAAATCTCGTCCAAACTGAATACCATCTCCTTTTATTCCACATTGCCGACAAAAGTAAGCCCCCTTACCTTCATAAGCTTTTGGATGAAGAATAAAACGATCGGTTCCCCCACATGATGGACAGGGAGAACTAAATTCTCCTCCACGAGTGGACCCTTTCCTTTTTGGTGCTAAGCCATATAACGAAACTAATTCAATTAAGTCCATCATTCTCTTTACTGTAGCAGTGTAGCAGATAGGTTTTAGACAATCAGTTTACGGAGAAAAATTTTATTGTTTTCCAAACCAATGTACTGATGCTCGACCAAGACTTTAATTGTTTCCTGTAAAACTGTAGGTTGGCGAAGAGCATAAGGACCAAATTGCGTTAACGTTCTTTTTGTAAAACCGCCTTCAATTCCCTGCTTATTTTGATGATTGATTAACCAATCAAACAAAGCATTCGCATTTTTCATTTGTTGGCTAATAGCCAATCCTGAAAAAATTCGTAATGTTTCGTTTAAAAAATATCGAGCAAGGATAACGCCTCGCCTCATATGCTCTACTGAAATTTCAATGGCATCTGGATCTTCAACAGTGGTCAAAACAGCGGCTATTCTAAATGCCTGTTCGCCTGATTTTGATGCAAAAGAACGAATAGTAGAATACTTGCCGTCAGATCCTTCTTGAAATTCAACTTCATGGTAATAGTCTATCCATATTGCTTGAGCCTCAGGGCTACATTTCAGTGTTTTAGGTATCAGCTCATTTTTTTGGGGTGAATCTTCATCAATTGGAAGACGTCTATCTAAAAGATTACCTATCATCTGATCAAAAGCTATAACATCAGGGTGCTTAGAAGGATCTTCATGTACAAATTTTCTTTTTCCAGCAAGTTGCTCCGGCTGGATTAAAAGAAATCGAGAGAGAAGCCCTTGTTTTTCAAGAATACCCCCTTGTACTAGCCTTTGTAATGCAACCTCTTGAAGCATAAGATGAACGGATAAACGCTTACCTCTTAGCGTAAAACACCCATCACCCTTTCTTACACGAGTAATTTCACTACCATCCCAAATTGAAGATAAACCAGCTGCCGTCTTAAGTTTGTTATCCTCTGAGAAAGCATAGCCACCAACAAGCCGAGCGCCATCATCAGAGAATATCCCAGCAGTCGGCTGTCCGATATTAAAAAGCTCAACCAAACCCTCATAAGAGGGTTCTTCACAAATCATGTAGGGTTGAAGAGGTGCAATTGGAGCATGCGGCAACTCAAGCAATTGTTTTTCTGCATCTTTACTATTGAGAGCCTCCCTTCTCTTTTTCTCCCAAAGATCATGTTGTCGGCGATAAACTTCTTTTTCTTGTAAAAAACAGCGTTCCTCGGCTTTTTGCCATGCCTTGATCACTTTAACGGCAATCTTATCTACTGCACTTTTTCTCTCACCACTTTCTGCTACACTTAAGCAAAAAAGGTTAATCGGTTTAACGCCATATCCGATATCTACGTTCGAGTGAGCTTGAGCTGATAAGGACATAGCAGCTAAAATGCTCAAACCACAGATTGAGTCTGCGGCACGTACAATCTTGCAAATAGCTTTTGCTGCTGCGCCAGGAATCAAACCCAATGCATCAAAAGGAAAAGGCTCAGAAGCTGGTATTGAAGGTAAGGGTAATACTGTGTCGTATTCCCTTATCAATTCCTGTGCCCGACGTTTGCTTTCTTCAAAAGGGTTCGCTACCTCATTGCTGTTTTTCTGAAAAACAGATATGCTAGGCTTATGCGAATGTTCAGCATTCGATAAAGGAGCTGAGACCGACCAAGTAGCAGCTCCTTCCTTTTTTTCTGTAAGATTCATTTGACTTCTCCTCGTTTGTTTGATTCTACCCAAGAAAAGAAACGTTGAGTAGATATCAACAATTTGCGTTTGCCAATACGGCGAACAAATGAGTCTGCTCCATTAAATTTGGAGTTAAATAAAATCCATCTTAGGCTACCGATGCTTACGATTGATCCGTAGCGACTACAAAAATCTTTAAGTGTTAAATACTCATCATTCATAAATGCTCCAGGATATGGATTTTTTACTAGATTAGCCAAAAACAACAACTGTTTTCGCTTTTCTAATTTATCTAGATCATCCCATTTTAAACTATTTATTATCAACAAAACACAGCTCACATATAGCTCACAAGCCATCTTAAACACATCTATAAAAAAACTACATCCACAGACGCTTTTAAGAATCATTTTGCATCGGAGTGAAAAAACATTTGTCCTCAAATACAATTTTTATTTGAGTCCATTTACGCTTTCTTGGCCGCTTTTCATATTCAAAGCTCTTTCAATCGATTGCATAACTCCGTTTTTCTTCCAAACACGATAGCGTGAATCAACAACTTTCCAAGGAGGATTGCCTTTAGGAAGTTTCCTAATGGGGCAATCTGTAGTCAGATGATATAAAATTGCGTTCAAAACTGTTCTTGGATCATACAGGGATTTTTTCCCTGCTGATGAACGAGATGACGAGATAATAGGAATTATTCGGTCCCATTCCTCATCTGTGACTATTCTTGGAAAAATATTACCTCGTCTAACTTTCCTTGTTCTAGAAGCCTTTTGTGCCTTTATAATGGGACGTAAGGAAGCTGAAGTAACCCCACAATTTAATTTAGCCTTTCTATCTGCTTGAGCAAAATAATGCTCAATCTGCATTGCAAGTAGAGGGCCACTCAATTGATTGGAAAAAACGTACCATGAATTTGGTTTAGCTTGTTTGCAAAGCTCCTTCCATAGGTAGTCAGGGAGATAATGGACAATCATGGAAGATTTTTTGTTTGTTGACCGACAAAAACGAACCCAATTCGGTTCTTCATTATGGGGTGCAACGTCATCTACTGTTAATCGAATAACTTCTTGAAGTGTTAAAAAACCACCACCATCCACTAATGAATTATTTAGAAACCATAGAATCTGAGCAATCAATGCACTCGGCTTATGAATGGATTTTAGAACTGCTAAAAACTGTCTAAACTCCTTTCCATTCAGAATAGATGTTTTCCTTTTCCTTCTTTTGTATCTTGGTATTAGCTGGTCACTTTCCTCCTCGTCGTTCTCAAGAGTAGGTTGATGAATCATTGAATTTCCAACATTCCCCACAACCCATCGAAAAGGGATGTCATTGCGCAAACAGAATTGCTTTACTTCTTCGATCGGCAATTGCCATGGCAATATTGTTTCTCGAATAGTTGAGGCTATTTCTTCTTTGATTTGCCGACTATCTCGTCGTTTTAAAGGCTTTAGTGGTTCTTGTCCTTCCATAAGCGTCACTTTCATACGATATAACTCACCAGTCGCTTCATCGTAAGCATCTTTGGGGATGTAAAAAAGCGGAACAAAAACCCAACGCCGTTTGTAATAGGCAATCGTAAAAGATTTTAAATACTCGGCTTCCATGATCACTCCAAATCAAGAAAAGTTTTATTCATACGATCGATAACAGCATGCTTATGAGAGTCGCTTAAATGCGCATAACGTTTAACCATAGCCAAAGTTTTATGGCCTAAAATTTCAGCAATTTCTGATAGTGAAGCTCCACTCATCGCAAGATAACTTGCGGCACAGTGACGAAGATCGTGAAATCTAAAATCATCAATAGCAGCTCTTTTTAAAGCTTGTTCCCAAGCAGATCTAATTACAGCAGCCTTCTGGATCTTTTGAATTTTTTCTGGTTCGTGAGAACATAAGGAGGAAGATGACACACTTTCAATATTTTGTTTTGAGCGAGGCAATCTAGGAAATACAAGTATTGTATGCGGCTGTCGCCACTGCTGTAACTCAACAAAAACATTTAATGCTTGAGGAGAAAGTGGAATGGCACGACGGTCTCCATTTTTAGTTTCATGAAGTGTAATCAATTTCCTCGATAGATCTATTTGATTCCAAACAAGATTGATAATTTCACCAAATCGCATTCCCGTAGCTAAAGCGATCTTAACGATCGGAAATAAGTAAAGATTTGAGCTTTCCTTACAGGACTGAATTAGACGAGTTAACTCCTCTTGCTCAAGATAACGTACCCGCCCTCTCGCTTCTTTAGGTTTTGAGACTTTTCTTATAGGATTATCGTCAATCCATCCCCATTCTTTGACAGCCACGGTAAGTGCATGAGATAAGGCAGCAATGTAGCGAATCACTGTTGATGGAGAACGTTGACTTCCTCGATAAGTCATCCCATTCGCTAAGCGATCACGGCATTCAGCGATTAAAGAGGGCGAGAGATCCGATAATATATGATGGCCAATTTGTTCCTTCCACCATAAGAGTTGGGCAGTCTGCTTCTTTTGGCTTTTTTTCTTTTGAGGCAGAATATCTCGAATATAGCGATCAACAACTTCCCCTAACGTATGTTTTTTAGCTTCTACTGTTTTGAAATGCCTTCCCTCTCGGATTGATGTTTCTGTTTCAGCTGCCCATCTCTTGGCATCAGCTAATCGCTCATGAGTAGAAGTTTGCGGAGGATAACCTTTTAAGCGGACTTTAACTCTATAATGTGTTTTTCCATCTTGAGTTTTCCGTTTTTCAATAACTGCCATAAGTAAACCTCCTTAGTAGCAGGTGTAGCTGTGTAGCAGACACCTTCTTTCTAAATTCAACATCGTTATTCATTCGATCCTGCACTATACGACACAGATCAAAGAAGTTCAACAAGGGATTAACATTCCCATGATGATATAGAATATTGTAGCTGAATATAAGTGATTTAAGAATGTAAATTATGAAATAGGGACACTTATGGGACACTGAGATGAAAAAATCACCTATTTTTGAAGACAAAGTGAATCTATGGAAGATAATTATAGAGAGCAAATTGATTGAGAAAAGTTGAAAAATACTGTCCCATTAGCGTCCCATTGCGGGATTGAAGCTAATAAGATTGTTTAATGAAATATGATCTAGGAAGGTATATGGGGGCGGTTGGACTCGAACCAGCGGAGACCGAAGTCGAGGGATTTACAGTCTTTAGTGATCATACCGTTACATTTTTTCAACTGTTTGTACTCCGACAATTGCCAGACCTTGCTTCATGGTTCGGGCAACGGCCTCACAGATAAGCAATCGAGAATTCTGCTGAGGAGTGCCTTCAACGCGGCAGTCTCTAAAAAATGCATTAAATTTCTCTGCCAATCCATACAAATAATCGGTTAAACGGTTGGGCATCAAATCATTTGCGACTTGATCTAAAGCTTCCTCAAATTGACCGAGGTGCGCTGCCAGGGCAATCTCTGAGGGATGCTCAAGCTCAATCGAGGTTCTAATGTCTTCAATGCGCAAGCTGGAATTAATTTTTCTTTTAATCCCTGCAACGCGCACATAGGCATACATTAAGAAAGCTGCCGTATTGCCTTCAAAACGGAGCATTCGCTCATAGCTGAAAGTATAATCGCCGGTGCGGTTGCAGGAAAGATCAGCGTATTTCACAGCCCCAATTCCTAAGGCTTTCGCTAAAGTCTCTCTTTCGGCTGCTGGCATTTCCGGGGAACGTTCGCTTAATAATCGATCAGCCTCATTGACAGCTGTTAATAGCAAGTCAATGAGACGTTCAGTTTCGCCGGAACGGGTGCGAAATTTTTTGCCATCACCTCCTAGAACTAATCCAAATGGGACATGATCCACGCGTATTTTCGTGCGATCTAAGTAGCCAGCTTTTTCTGCCGCTTGAAAAATCATTTGAAAGTGAAGTGCTTGTCCTGCATCTGTCACATAGATAATGCGATCGGCTTTTTCAGTTAAAATTCGATAACGGATCGCTGACATGTCAGTGGTATCGTAGCCATAACCACCATCTGATTTCTGCACCATTAAAGGGAGGGGGTTTCCATCCCGAGTTTGAAAACCTTCTAGAAAAACGCATTTAGCCCCATCTGAAACGGTCACTAAATTTTTTGCTTCTAAATCAGCAATTGTCTCGGCGAGCATTGGGTTGTAAAAGGATTCGCCTCTTTCGGTAATCCTGACTTCCATGAGATCGTAAATCTCCTGGTAAGCTTTTCTAGAAATGTCACAGATGATTTCCCAAGCTTTAAGAGCAGCGGGATCACCGCTTTGCAAGGCGACCACCTGAAGTTGAGACGTTTTTTTGAACTCAGGATTTGAATCAAAAATTTCTTTAGCTTGCTTATACCAATTAACGAGTTGCTTTAAGTCAACCTGATCTGTTCCGTCCAAAATCTGCGGAGCTTGCTGTTTAATAAAGGCAATCAGCATACCGAAGGCGGTGCCCCAATCGCCAATATGGTTGAGGCGGATGACATCATGCCCCAAGAACTCAAAAAGTCTGGCAAGGCAATCTCCAATGATAGTAGAACGCAGATGTCCCACATGCAGTTCTTTGGCGGTATTTGGAGAAGAAAATTCGACGATGATGCGTTGCTTGTGTTGCGGTAATGTGACGTTAAGATGAGGCGTGAATAAAATCGCATCTAGCTTTTTAGAGAGGAACGTCGGTGCAAGTGTGATGTTGATAAATCCAGGTCCAGCGATTTCCAGCTTTTCAATAATCGGTGAGCCATCTGCTTCATTAAGGTCGATGTTTTGGACGATCAGAGTGGCCAACTCACGCGGTTTTTTCCCCAGTTCCTTAGCCAGTTTCATGGCAGAGTTGCATTGATAATGACCAAATTGAGGTTGGGTGCTTTGCACCACTTCCAGCGGAAAAGGCTGGGTGTGGGGCCATTCAGGAAATGCGGCTTGCATAGCCTGCAGGCATTTTTTTTGTAATGTATCAATGAATGTAGGCATCTTAGGAGTTCTATTTAGGGTTTAGGATTTTCCCAGCTCTTGACAACCGATTGAATATCTAAGTTCAGTTGTTTTGGCAGAGAGGGATGCTTCTGCAGGTTTTTGAAGGTGTCGCGTTGTGTGGAATCGGTCAGACCTTCGCAAGCCAGGATCAAATAAGTGGTAAGTGGGATATTTGAAATGACTTCCTTTTCTTGCAGCATCTCCAAGCAAGTTGTGGAGACATCGGGTTCATTTTTGAAAAGAATTAAGCCAATGGCGGCGCGTTCGGTATCATAAGTTAGCGGGCGTCCCTTGAGAATTCTGAGTAAAAACTCTTTAGCTGGTGTGCCGATGCTCTTTAAAGCGATTAAGGATAATTCCTCATTAAAAAAATCAGATTCTCCAATGGATTCAAATAAAGAAATAATGGCGCGTTTGTCACCAATGAGTCCTAGGCATTGAGCCGCTAGAGCAGGAGCAAGGCCATAGCCTGGAAATAGGGGATCGTGAAAATCCTCAGAACGTAATAAATCAATCAAGGAGGGCACAATGGCTTGCTTTTCAGCGACCACAGCTTGCACATCTACCTCTTCGGTCTCTAGTTCTGAAAAAATAAGGTCGGCGATAAGCCGTGGATACTTCTTGGTGGGATTTTCTTCTTCGTATAAAGAACGCAGCTTTTTGTAGGTATCCTTGGAGCGAGTCACCTTTTCAATTTCAGGACCTGTTAAAAGGATCGCCGCCAAATTTTGCTGCATCTGGGCTTCCATGGTGGCAAGGCGTTGAATATCTAACAGGCTAAAGTCTTCAACAACCCCTTTGCCTTCTTTTTGATAATATTCAATCATGGTAGGGAAATGCCCTCCAAAATGACATTCGCGATGCATCAAAATGGCATGGTCGCGGGCATCAGTGAGAGAAAGTCCTTCATCGTATAATTCAGCTTCTGGATCGTGACTCATAATAAAATAAACTATTAACTGTTAATAATATGTATATGTTCATTGGCTTTTTTCAGCACAAGATTTGCATTATAGCTTGAGCGTACAAACGGTCCGCAGTACATGTAAGCAATCCCTTGAGCATAGCCAAATTCTTCGTATTTCTGAAACTGCGACGGATGAACAAAAGATTTAACCCGCAGTTTTTTGGGATCAGGCTGTAAGTATTGACCAATTGTAATAATTGCGCAACCTGAAGCTTTCAGATCTTTAATTGTAGCAAATACTTGTTCTTCTGTTTCCCCTAATCCGACCATTAAGCCTGATTTGATTAAAGTATGCGTGCCTGTCGTGCGTTCCTTCATGTACCTTAGAAAGGCAAGGGTGCGTTCATAAGTGGCTTTATGGCGGACGCGCGGCGTTAATTCCCGTACTGTTTCCACATTATGGTTAAAAATATCTGGTTGAGCAGAAAGGATATGTTGCCAGGCGGTTTGATTGCCATCAAAATCTGAAGTCAAAACTTCGACAGTAATGTCGCTATTTTCTTGGCGAATTGCTTGAACGACTGCCACTAAATGAGCTGAACCGCCATCAGTGAGATCATCTCGTGCAACCATGGTGATGACGACATGCTTTAAGCCCAGGGCTTTGACAGATTGTGCGACCCTTAAGGGTTCTTCAGGGTCTAAATCCTTTGGAGCTTTCGCAAAGTCAATGCTGCAAAAACCGCAATTACGCGTACATTCTTTACCGAGAACCAGAAAAGTGGCTGTTTTTTTAGACCAACATTCCAAGAGATTGGGACACTTGGCTTCTTCACATACTGTATGCAGACGATTATCAGTGACAATCTGACTGGTTTGGCGTAATTCCGTCCCTTTCGGCAGCTTACGGTGCAGCCATGAAGGAAACCGCCCGGGACCAACCGTTTGATCTGGTTGATCGCTTTCAGGATTTTGCGGCAGAACATTTAAGCGAGAAGTTTTAATTTTTGGGGTTGTGTCAAAGCGTTCTTGCATCCATATCCTCTCAAGCTTTTTTCTTTTTTGGCGGCAGGTGCAGGGGAGTGTCATTCGCTACTAAAGCTGCTTCTAACCATGCTTCTGCCACGGTTGGATGGGCATGAATGGTTTCTGTGATCGATTCCACAGTTAATTCATTGGCAATCGCCACTGCCATTTCAGCAATCAGTGTCGAAGCTTCATTTCCAACGACTTGAGCACCAAGAATTTGCCCTGTTTTTTTATCGATGACAATTTGTGCAAACCCATCTGTCTGAATAGAGGCTTGTGATTTGCCTAAAGCCTGAAACGGAAAAGCTCCCAATGCCGCAGAATAACCTGCTTCAACAGCTTCCTCTAAGGTTAAACCGACGGTGCCAATTTCAGGATGGGTATAAATCACAGAAGGAATCGCATTGTAATGCATTGTCGCTTTTTTGCCCGATGCGTTATCTGCCGCTACCAGACCTTGATGCGTAGCGACATGAGCTAACCACCATTTGGATGCAATATCCCCAATGGCATAAATGCCCTGAATATTAGTTTCCATAAATTCGTTAACTGGAATCATCCCATTTTCTGAGACGCGGACACCTGCTTTTTCCAGCCCAATTTCAGCAGTATTCAGACTTCGCCCAACAGCAACTAGGGCAATATCAGCTGGAATCGATTTATTCCCCGCAAGTTGTACCAGGACTCCTTCCTTGACAGTTTCAATCCCTAACACAGCGGCATCTGTTTCGATGTGAATGCCCTGTTTTTGGAAGGCCTGTGTGAGAAAATTGGAAACGCTAACTGCTTCCATAGGGATAATGCGCGGAAGCATTTCAATCAAAATCACTTCTACTCCAAAAGCCGCATAGAGAGAGGCAAATTCACAACCAATAATTCCCCCTCCAATAATTGCAATTTTTTTAGGTAGGGAAGTCATATTGAGGAGTGAAGTGGAATCATGAATTTTTTGATAATCGAAGGGAAATGCTTGGATAGCTCGCGGTTCTGATCCGGTGGCGATAATGATCTTATCAGCAGTGAGCTCAACATTATCTTGGCCGAGTACTTTAACGGTACGTGCAGAAGTAAATTTGCCAAACCCGCGAAATAGAGTAATTTTATTTGCTGCAATCAAGCCCTCTAAACCCTTTCGGACTTTTTCAACAACCTCGTCTTTTCGTTGCACCATGCGTGCATAGTCGAAGGAAATAGCCCCAACCGAAATGCCAAATTCGTCAGCCTGCTTAATTTTTTGTAGGATCTCAGCATTCGCGATAAGTGTTTTAGAAGGAATGCATCCTCGATTTAGGCAGGTGCCCCCCAATTCTAGATTTTCAATCAAAGCGACTGATTTACCGTTCTGGGCGGCTTTAATAGCTGCTGGATAGCCTCCAGGCCCCCCGCCGATAACCACGACGTCAAATTTTTTTTGAAGATCTTGCATACTACCTCTTATGATGAATCAATAGCTCTGCATTTCAGGATACAAAATAACGAATTCTTTATAAAGTATTTGCAGCCTTCACTTTTTAATTTGGTGAGATAGCTGAACTTTAGGTGGAAGATAAATGAATGACTACACCCTTTTTTCTACTGAAGAAGTTGCATCTTGAGAGAAGTTTGTGTTATCTCTTGAAGGAAGATCGCAAGACAAACGATTAAGCGGGATAGGGATTGCAAAGAAACGATCTCGAGAAGTAAGAGTTTTTATTAAACCATAGGCAAAGAAATTAAAACTTTGTCGTCATATTCAAGAAGTATACATGAATGCACCAGCCAAGAAAAGACTGTGTTGGAATTGTGAAGCTCGGGTTTCACTTTCAGAAGAAAACTGTACGTATTGCGGGGTCTACTTGTCTCCAGCAACTTTTCCTGGTTTGCAGCAAGACGAGGAGATTCCGGCTCCAATGTATAAACCTGAAGAAGAGACTTCAATCCCGAAATCTCCTTATGGTGAAATGTTTGAAGAACATTCTGCCCAAAAAATGTCCCATGCTCATCATAAACAACTGCCAGCAGCTCCTGAATTAATTTTTGAGCCATTAAAATCCGTCGCTCTTTCCTTGGGTATGCTACTAGGCGGCTCTGTATTCTTAATGTTTGGATTAATCCTTTTTTTATTTTCAGCTGAAAATACTTTTACATTACAATGGGATGCTACCTATTGGTATGTCTATTTACTTGTGTCTGCCCCTATGTTATATTTTGGATGGCTAAGAAGCCGTAACGAGTAAACTTAGCGGGAAGTACGCGGTTGTTTCTTGTATAATTACCCTATTTTAACCTGACTTCGAATACAGAAGGTCTATCTCCTCTGTCTTTATTGACCTAAATTTCTGGGTTCGAATATGCTTTATTTCGCCTCTATGAAAGCTTTCGATAGATAAACTATATTAAAAATACAGGATCAAAGATGCAAGTATCTTATCAACCAACCCAAATAACCCCCGCAATTTATCGAGGAAGCAACCCTTGTAGAAGTGCAGCCACAACCGGCAATCTAAATCAAAGTGAAAGTGCTGTTTTGCAACATTTAAAAAAGGCTAAATTTACACATATCGTTTGTTTATTAGAACCTGGTAACAATAAAGCCATTCCTCACTATGCTGCTAACAAGTTTAATGTAGTGCCTTTTCCGATCCCAGACTTTGGCGTTCCTAATGCGACTGATTTAGCACTTTTAATCGACAAGATGATTGAAATTGCTAAAAATCCACAAAATAAAGTTTTGGTTCATTGCCAAGGCGGTTTTGGGCGTACAGGGATGGTGGTGGCGAGTTATTTAACGGCAACTACGGGCTGCAGTGGAGATCAAGCCATTGCGAAAGTGAGACGTCTCGTGCCTCATTCTGTTGAAACAAGAAATCAAGAAAAATTGGTAAATACTATTGCTAGTACATTTGCTTCTCGGATTCGTTGTGCTCGTCATATTAAACGTTTGGAGACGCAAATTGCCTCTGCAGGCAGCGGAAAAAGAGCGCGCGCAGTAAAACAAAGCTTAATCATGCAGCGTAATGAGTATTTGAAAGTTTAATTTCTTATGAAGTGGGCAAGCATTAACTTGCCCACCTACGAGAATCTATGGTTAACTTCCCCCTAAGATTTCGATTGCACGTACCATCACTAGAAAGCCTTTTTCTAAGCGATCGACGCCAAAATGCTCGTTAGGGGCATGAATTTGATCCCCAGGCAAACCCAGTCCCAAAAGCAAGACTTCGCTTTTACTTGTTTCAGCCAGCTTTGTGATGACTGGAATCGAACCCCCGCTAAAAATGTACTGACAGGCGGTTCCAAACACTTCTTCATAAGCTTTTGAGAAAGCTTGCACGATTTGTGAGGAAAGATTTGCACGAACAGCGCTGCCGCCGCCTTTATGGATATGGGCTTTAATTTTGATCCCTTCAGGAGCATGCAATTCGAAAAATTGAGCAACGAGCGCACCAATTGTTTGAGGATCTTGATTCGGCACTAAACGGCAGGAGACTTTAGCAAAAGCCTTAGCGGGAATGACTGTTTTAAAGCCTTCACCACCATATCCTCCATGGATTCCATTTACTTCAATTGTTGGTCTAGTCCAAGCTCTTTCATAAGGAGTGAAAGCTTTTTCCCCTCCCGATGCAGCCGTATTAAAAGCTTGTTGGTATTCCTCATGGTTAAAATTGAGTGAAAGACAGGAACGGTCTTTATCTGATAAATCCTCCACCTGATCGTAAAAATTAGGAATATTAATTTTACCGCTTGGATCGCGTAATTTGGAAATGACCTCTGCTAAGGCATGCAAGGGATTATAAACAATGCCGCCGTGGGATCCTGAATGCAAATCCGTAGAAGAGCCTTCGACTTCAATGTCCATCGTGACAATACCGCGTATGCCTAAAGTAACTGCGGGTTCATTGGGCCGGTTAATGCCCATATCTACTACGGCTAAATAATCTGCACGAAGTTCTTGTTTTTTTTGAGGAAGAATATTAGCTAACGATTGGCTTCCCATTTCCTCTTCTCCTTCGATACACAGCTTTATGTTGAGGGGAAAAGCCCCGTCTCTTTCCCAGAGAGCTTTCAAAGCTTGAAGGACATAAAAACATTGCCCTTTATTATCTTGGGCGCCTCTAGCATAGATTTCTTGGCCGCGAATTTCAGGGGAAAAAGGGGGTGTTGTCCATAGCTCTAAAGGGTCTACAGGCTGTACGTCGTAATGATTGTAGATCAATAAAGTGGGTTTTGCAGGACCTGCTTGCAAATTAGAGGCATATAGGATCGGGTGTCCTTCTGTTTCCCAAAGCTCTGTGGTGAAACCAATTTTTTCGATGTACTGGCGCAGCCATGACACACAGTCTAAGACATCTTCTTGATATTCAGGTTCAGAGCTGATGCTTGGAAAGCGGAGAAATGTAAAAAAATCTTCCAAAATTTGTGTCTTGTTTTGAGTGAAATTTTCTTTCAAGTCCGTCAATGTGTGGTTAGTCATACTTAAATTTCCTTTGATTGATCCATAATAAGACGCATTTTCTTTTGATACTCTCGACGCAATTGTTCTAGACCAGGCTCGTCAATCAGCACGCTTTTATTCAAGAGAAGATCTGAAAACTGAACCACTTCAATAAAAAAAACAGGCGCAAGATTGTTTAGTGAAAGCTGCATCCATATTTGTCTGAGCAACTCAATACTGGCTTGTGTTTCACCGGCATAATAAAGCCTCTGAGCTGCAATCAGATTGACTTCTTCAGTGGTTTTCCCCACACCATAAAGGGAAAACGTTTGATCTAAGATGGTCCTTATCTGAACCATGTTGCCTTGCAGGCCATAATCTACAATATACTTCTCTGCTAACTGATTGCGCAGGGAATGGTTCCACCAACGATCGATTTGATAGGAAACTTGCTGAATCTTCTCTTGTATTTGCTTAAAAGGGGTTATAAAGGGCATCCATGGGCAAATAAAAAGCAGAGTTGCCAAAAAAAGGCCAAAGAAATAAATGTTTAACCACTTTTTTACTTTTTGATGATGCTGTAAGACAATTTGAGGATTTTGTTCAGCTGTTTTTAGGAAGTCGATGCGTTGTTGAATGCTGTAGTGATGCCAGCTTGGATGATCATGCGTATTGCCTGAGGCGACTCCCAACTCATCTAGAGCTTTAATCATATAATCAGGCGGAATGTCTAAAGCAAAGACATGGAGATCAGCTTGTCGTTCAAACAGACGGGAAAAAAAACCAAAGACAATTCGGAAATAGAGAAGAATCAGTCCTCCATAGAGGACAAAAGCCATGAGAGGGATTAGAAAATCCCAAATTAAAGATGGATACAGGTTTGAGGTTAATAATAGCATCTCTTCGATAGATTGTGAAAAAATGAGAGAAAGAATTCCTGTAAGGACCATAAAACCCAAAAGAATTAATGGGTAGATCAACAAATGTTTGCGATCGCTATGTCCGATTTCATGAGCTAGTATAGCTTCAATGGCCTCAGGAGATACTTTGTTCAGAAGTTTTTTAGTAAAAAGAATGTATTTAAAGGGAGCCGTAACACCAATTATGGCTGCAGTCATGGAGTGGTTCAATACTGTCCACGTTTTCAATTTAGGGTGCTTAAAACCCGCTCGGTGGCAAACTTCTTCCAGCTTTGTTCGCAGAGGCGTGGGTTCTAAGGGCTGACAGCGCCAGATCCATTGGATGAAGGGAGGAAGAAAAACTAGCATTAAAGCCATAAATCCAAAGGTTATGGTCAGCATAATCAAGATGTCTTGAGGAGTTGTCATCTCTTGGATGTGCTTGAAATTAAAGAAAGTAAATTTATCTATTACCTCTAATAGAAAGGTCAGCAAAAAGAATGGGAGGACAAAGGGCAGCAAAAAAGCAATTTGAGAATAGGCGGAGGAAAAAGAAGAAAGTCCAGAGCAAAAATGAAAGCAGGCTAAACCAAGAAAAAATAAGATCAGCGAAAAGAGAGTTTGAAAAGTAGAGGCAAAATAGGGAAGGGATGAAAAAACCCTATTTCCTTGAAGGATAAAGTGATAGACCAATAAAAAAAGTAGTAATTCAAGATTTACTAAGGTCAAACCTAGGTTTTTTCTTCTTAGTTTCAAGTACTTAGATTGGAAATAGATAGCTATTAGCAAGCAAGCGTAGATTCCGAGTGAAAATAAGAGAGCACTAATGGGCGTTAAGGGTGAAAAATCTCCCTGAGGTGAGAGACTAATCACGAGTAAGGCTAAAATTAGATAAAAAATATTGGTAAACAAAATATAATCCTGGGGAAGTCTGCCGATTTTTATTTAGGATAAATGAAAAGATAGATTTTTTACTACTAGGATGGAGTGAGCGATAGATTTAGCTTTCATGATTAATAAGTTTATTAATAAAAAATATTTTTGTAATACAAGTTTAGAGTTTTTTGTTTTAATGCTATAATTAATTGTAATCATCTTATTAAAAGAAAATAGGAGGAGATTATGGTAGATGGCATTAAAGATAAGGGAAATTTTAATGATTTTCAGGAAAAATTTCAAAAGTATGCAGAAGGAATTCAAACCTCTAATTTAGAAGGACATAAAGTTACTGTAGCCAAAAAAGATGGCACAGAGAAGTCAGTAGATGCAAAAGTAGCCATTTCCAAATTAATGAACAGCTATCGTAAATTAGGGCAATATCAGAATTTAAGTAAATCTTCTGCTGCTTCTAAAATGGACCAAATTCTAAATAGTCCTGAATTTAAAAATGAATATCCAGTCAAGCGTTTAATGCTTAAACTTAATAAGTTTGGTGCAGATCTTTCCAGCTCCTTTAGGGCTTTTAGGGGAAAATTAAAAACACCAGAGGCTTCTTCTTCACCTCAACCCTCTGCTGAAGAACCTTCACCTGGGGTAGCTGCTAACCCAACATCTAAGCCGACGCCCCTCTTATCAAAGCAAGAGGAAATTTTAAATAAATTTAGAAATTTTGGTGAAAAAACGGTTCAATTTTCTGGCAATAATCTAGATGTTTATGCTCGGAAATCAAAAACTTCTGATGGAATCAGTTTATTTTTTAAAAAGGATTTTAAAGACGGAAGTGTTAGAGACGGCATCCTTCGGATCTACCTTGATAAAGAAAAAGATCAAGTCAGCATCAAACAATTTTTTCCCATAACTCAAGCAGAAGCAGAAATTGTGAGCATGCCATTCAGCGAACTAAATCAAGAAAAAATTTTACAGGTAATAGAAAAACATATTGGCCAAGAAAGTAATGTTTTTAAATCTAATGCAGAACTCATTTTAGATAAGCTAGGAAAACCTGGGCCGGATGAGATTACTTTGGGGCCAGGCAGAACAGCTCTAATTCAGAATTTTGGGCCTTCCTCGGTCATCATATCGACAGTAGATAGAAGCGGTCAATCCGCCGAGTTTACAATCTCCATAAAAAATGATCAAGCGCTAATAAGACAAGTCTTCACGGATCATGGAGCATACGAAGTTGGGGTAATGCCCTTGAGTGCACTCAACAAGGAAAGCGTTTTCGAAATTTTGAATAAAGTTATTGATAAACAAGAAGATTTAAGGTCTCCTGTGGAGCAAATGTTGGACAAATTAGGAAATCCAACGGCCAAACAGCGAATTGCTTTTGGAAATAATGGGTTTTGTCAAATCAGAAAATCAAGCGCGGCGGATGCTGTCACCTTGGTTGCAAACGGAGATGCAGGAGATTATGCCGCATTTCGACTCTATATGGATAAAAAGCAAGTCTATGTTAAACAAATGATAGGTGGTGCTGAAACAACTATTGGAGCTATCCCTTTAAAGGATCTCACTCAAAAAAAATTGATTGATTTGACGCTTAAACATAGTGGTTTCAAAGAACCAGAATCGGGTCTAGCTAGTCATACTGTCTTAGCCCGCATGTTAGGTTCGGTGATTTGGAGTAAAGATGACATTAAATTAGAGGCTATTAAAAGAGGCTTCGATCCAGATAAGTGTGTCGGAGAGTATTCAGCGGAAAAAATAAAAAATTTTTTAAATCATTATGACGCGGCTAAGAATATAAATCCGTCTTCGGATATGACAATCGCGCAATTAATCAGCAAAATTGAGGAATCTAAACAAGAAGGTTTGGTGACCAAAGAGTCCTATGCGGCCACAAGTTACATTCTCGAAAGTTACCTAAAAGTTGTTCCTCCTCAAGACAGAGAATTCTTTGAAACTTTTCAACAACGTTTTGAAGAGCAATTCAAATATGAGTGGGACGAGAGACCTCATTTAAAAAAACTATTGCTTCCTCCAGCAAATATTGCTGGAGCCGAACAATTTGCTAAGAAAGGCGCTCGAGATTTACTCCGGAAAGCTGATAAACCTGAATATCAACAAGTGGGTGCCTTAATTTCTGGTGGATGGAATAGCAGAACGAAGGGAGGACATCACATCAATATAGAGGTAAGAAAAGCGGGTGATAAATATCACATTATTTTAAATAATGCTGGCTCAGGTGCGCGATTCCATCGTAAGGTCTATGACTTAGGTGAAGATGGCTACCCGATCCCGAGAAAAGATAATGCAGGAATTACCACTAAAATTTTTGAAGCAGATGCTTCTGAAGCCGAAGAAATTTTAAAGAATGTCTTGTTGTTTAAGTCTCAGCCCCAGGAAGGGGATAATAATAGCGGGGATTTTTATGAACTTTTTAATAAAGCTAAGGTGATTGAAGACTATAGCATTCCGATTCGTCCTTTTCAAGATATTGGGAATTGCAGCGTGCGCAACGTTCAAGAATCTCTTTTCTACATTGCTCAGCGACAAGGCAAAATCGATGCTGTGAATGCTTTTCAAGACCACCTAACAAGTGAGTTATTGTTAGCAGCCAAACATTATCCAGCTTTAGAAAGAGATCTAGTATTAAAAGGAAAGAAACCTCGCATTAAACCCTTGCAGCAGGGGGTTGCTCAATTAGTATTACGTGAAATTACGGCAAATAAGGATCATGTGTTACCTCAAGGTTTGAAAGGGCAAGCTGTTTTTCCTATTGGCACACAGGGAGTGGTTTCTGTAGAGGCTTTGAACGTTCATAACCTCTCACGCCTGCAAGCACAGTTGGTTCAAAAAGACGGCAAATACTACTTGGAAAGACACCCAAAGTGTTACAAAGACAACGTCGTTGGCCTAGTAAGAGGCGCTCAAATGTATGAATTAACCGCAGGTAATCAGATGGAAGTTCAAAAAGGAGATATAATACAACTCAACGGTTATAAGCTTGTGGTCGCATAGTCTAGATGATTTTCATTTTAAACAAAGGTTAATCACATGGGTGTTTCACATGTAAATCAGAGAGGTTTTAACGCTCAGCATGATAAATTTGAACGCTACGCAGCAGGTTTAAAATCTTCTCTCGGCCCAAATGTAAATGTTAAAAAACGAGGCAAATATACTCAGGAAGCTAAAGAGGTTAAGGTCTCCAAAGCGATTTCGCAATTGATTAAAGCTTATAACAAATTAAGTCGTTATGAAAATTTAAAGGGATCCTCGGCTTCCAAAACCTTGAACGAAATTTTAGCAAACAAAAATCTGCAGAAACAATTCCCCAAAAAAAGGCTTCTCTTTAAGCTAGAGAAGTTTTTTATAGATTTTTTTAATAAATATTATTTTGCTAGAGGAAGATTAAAACATCCCGAAAATTTTCCTAAAAATGAAATTTCTCCCAACGTTTTTTTTGAACGGCTAGGCATTAAAGCTTCCTCTTTTAAGCTCCACGAACAAAATTATACCTTTGAAGGCAAAGCAGATTTAAATTCTGCTGTTCTTTTGCTAGACATTACGGATCCTCGAGGAGATGGAATGCAGGCCGAAGTGTCGGTGGAGGATGCTTTTGCGGTTATAAAAAATCGGAAAGATAATGAAGTTCACGTACGCATTCCCTTGGAACAGCTGACGGGAGAAATTGTCTTAGAGAAATTACTCAAGCAATTTTCACAAGACGGTTCTTATACAAATAGCCAAAAGCTTTTAGATAAGTTAGGGGTCACCCAATCGGAATATAAAACGAATCAAAATGGGCTCGAGTATACTTTAAAAAAAGCTGAGGACAGTGACAGCCTCCTTTTGACTGTAGGAGATGCAGTGGGGAATCAAAAGGCCTTTAGTTTAACGATCGATCAGTCAAATCAAGCCTTGTTAAGAAAAATCTCTGATGGAAAACCTGGTAAAGTGGTCTATATCTTTACCACTGGAGCTCATGGTTTAGATTTAGAGACTTTGCTTGCAAGAGCTTCACTTCGTGCGGGCTTGGAGATCCCTATGCCTAGGGATTTAAGTGATAACTTAGCGCAGCTTCGCAACACGCGCATGATTCGTGGACTTGGTTCAATCAAAATGAAAAAGGAGAAAATCCTGCAAAAGGCGATTGAAATGAATCTTGATCCTGATCGCAAGGTAAAGGATTATCCCCGCGAAACAATTCGTGAATTTTTAGATTTTTTATCCACCGCACCGCTTCACTATACCGCCGATCACACGATAGAAGAGTTAATTCACATTGTGCATGCTTCGAAATTAGAATCTCTCCCTAACAAAGAGGGATTCCAAGCGATGAATTTTCTTTTGGATCAATTGCAGCACACCACGCGTAGGGGATTCCAAAATCGTCAGTTTTTAGAGACTTACAAAAGCCGTATCCAAGATCAGCTCGCCTTATTGAAGGAGCGAGAAATTTTATGGGATATCTCCGAACCTGAAGAAGCACTCAATTTTGCAGCTAAGGTAGCTAATGGTATTCTTAAAAAGGTCGATTCTCCAGACTATAAAAAGATTGGGGTTTTACTTCAAGCCGGTTGGAATGAAGTCGATGGCGGACATTACATCAATGTGGAAGTGATCAAAATAGGAGATAAATATTCTTTCCGTGTAGCCAACGCTGGAGCAGGAGTGTTTTCAAACCATAGGAGGGTATTTGATTGGCAGCGTCGCAAGTTTGACACAAAAAAAGCGATCACAATCAAACAATACGAAACATCAGACCCGGCCGAAGCCCAAAAAATTATTCGAGATCTGCTTTACTTGAATACGCGTGTACAAGGAGATTCAGCAGCAAAAGATTTTTATGCCTGCTTTAAAAATACCACAAGCGTGGAAGATTACGCGATTCCAGGAAGGGTTATTCAAACCACTGCCAACTGCGTTTTGAGAGATCAGCAAGAAACTTTTTTTGATGTGTGCCAGCGCCATGGGAAAGTAAATTTAGCGAATTCTTTCTTAAAAACTATGGAAGTAAATTTAAAGTCCGCGGTGCACGATTTCCCTGCATTAGCAGAGGAGTTAGAGCTTAAAGGAGCCAAACCTAAAATCGAGCCCCTTAGACCAGGAAAGTCGCGTCTGGTTCTACAAGGAACAAACTCAAAAGATAGGCATCTTCTGCCCAAGGGCCGATCGAATGAATATTCTCATACTCTAAGTATAGGTTCTAAAGCTGACATTACTCTCTCCAACGTTAAGCATTTAGCCCCGCAACAAGCTAGTCTGAGCAACATCAATGGAAAGCTTTACTTATGTAGACATTGGAAATGTCCTGCTAAACATCAGGTTGCCATTTTAAGAGGTGGAGAAAAAATTCCTGTAGAAAATGCCGTGGTGAAACTAAAAAAAGGAGATCAGATTCTCCTTGAGGATCAACTATTTACGCTGAGTTAGCTGTCGACTTGATTCAAGCGCTTCTTCTAGTTGCATTCTTTTTAATTTAAATTTTTTTAACACGCTTTTAATTTGACTCTCTTTGCTGGCTGGAAGTTCCATTTGAGCTACAGGTGGACTTGGCTGCCAGGTTATCGCCGAAATTAAAGGATCAGTTTGCTCTTGATTGCCTAAGATAACAAATCCATAGGGAGGGATGATAAACGAAACTGTGCGGTCAAGGATAGTGACATTAAGATCTTGATGAAGCTTGACTTGCTCTTCTTCTTCGTTGTTATCAAAGGGAGAATGGCTCTCTAGGCTCAGCAGAGTGGACGGCAAGGGTTTATTGTCATCGGGAAAAATTAAGCTAACCTCTAATGGAGATTCACTGGCAGATGCCACAGCTGCGGTCCATTGTTTATCTGGTGTAAAGGCTAAGATTGTTAAAGGGGTCGCCGTATTATTGGTATAGTTTACCTGGTGGGCATTTCCGCCGCAAATTCGATTTAGCATGATCACAGCCAATCCTGTGGGTCTGAAGCGGATTTTATCTCCTAATTTCTGTGCGATGCCCCACAATTTCACGGTATCTTCCATATTCCACATAGTGGATTCATGCTGGAGCAGGCTATAGATCATGATAGGATCTGCACCCGCTTGTATGGCTTCAAGGGCTTTTTTAGCAAGTGCAGTACCTGAAATAGCGCCTGCAACGATGCGGTTGCGCTGAGCACCGGTTGCGGTGCCTTCGGTGGTGTGCAAATTCAGTTCGTAAATGGATAATGCTTTATGCAGATTTTTAGCTTGCTGTGCAGTTTCTTTCATCAAATCGTCATCATCGTGTAAAAGATTGGCGATTGCCTCGTGATCTGAAGTTTCTTTATCTAGAATCGGAAAGAAATAAGGCGCGATGGCTAGCGCATCGGCAGTTTTTGTATTCTTTAAATATTCCAACGAAAGTGCTGGGTCGAGATGCTGTCCATTGACTGTTTTAATGAAATGCGTGGGACTTTTAGCTCCCAATAAAATAAATTCATAAGCGCGATCGGCCATGGCTCCATGAGCTTTGGGATAAGGAATTGAAGTAGGACGGTAAGTCCAATTCCAATTTTCTCTGCCAAATTCCAGCACAACTTTTGGAAAAATATCCTTAGCTGCGTGAGAGGCTAAAAATTCTCCTAATTTTTGATACTCGTCATCGGTAAAAGTGGTCGGGACAACTATCCATGGATTAGCCTGAACTTGCTGGCAGAGGGTTAAAAATTCAATTAACGAATACGCATAAGTATCCTCGCCACTGCTTCCTGCAGAATGAAGCGTCCAAGATTTACGCTTACTAGGTTCGGCAATGCGGTTTTCCATCGTATCCCCAACAGCAGCGTGCTCTCGAACAAATGAAGGTTTAAGAGCAAGCAGTGCATTAATGAGCTCTGGCCTGAAAGGAGAAGCTGGATTTTCTTCAGATCCTAACCAAAGATCGTCTAGCCATATTTTTGTCCCCTCACCTTGCGCCGCAATCTGTAAAAGACTTGGCGAGTTCTCAGGCTGATTATCTAATGCAAAATTAAAGGTATATTTCTTCCAAAAAGATGTGGGTTTTATGGTTTCAGAAAAAAGCGGAGCTTGATCATTTTTTCTTTTAAAATGAATGTCGAGTGAAGGTTGGTTGCCCTCAGCTTTGACCCACAAGGAAAGAATCCATTCACCTGTAATTACAGGCAATGGTCCTGTCTGAGTATTCATTTCAATAGGCTCTGCCGTTGCTGGCTGCAGTAATAGTGCATGCGAACCTGCACTTTCAGGACGATGTTCAGTTGGGTCGATTTTTATCAAAGGTTGGTTTTTTTCCTCGGTATACCAGTGAGAAACTGTCGATGAAATATCTTTTGATAGAACGATGACATCTTTATCTTCGAAAATTGGTAAAGAGGAACTCGCGAAGTATTGGGGATAATCATCCTGGCCCAGTTGTAGCGAATCCGTGATGATGCCTGAAGTCCCTGCATATTTTCCCGTGCGCACCTGAAAAGTAGCCTCTTTCCAATAGTGATCTGGGTATCCCCATCCTTTATCATCCGAAAAACTATTTTTGTCTGATTTTGAGACAATCACAATTAAACGGTCGATTTGTCCCTCGAAACCAGGGTTTTTCAGGATGTTTTGGGTGAGCGATTCAGATTGTGAGGGAAGCCAAGTACTTAAATTGATCCCTAAACGACTGACATTTTTTAAAACAGGGCTTGGATCTATCTGATAAGCTAATCCGGACAAGGATTGGTTGTTTTCAGAGGCCTCAACAGGCTTAGCAGAATTAGAAAAATCGTAAAAGAAATAACTCAGGGCGATCATTGGAATGACAATAAATAAAAACCAACGTTTTTTCATAATGAGCCCTCTAAAGTTTGAGGCTATTAAAGCAAATTGAAAGGTTAAATTCGAGAGAAAATTACTGCATTGAAAGGTGGTGTGTTCTTTGCAATCACAAGGCTTTTAAGGCACAGGGATAGTTTCTAAAAGACGATCAATCATTTGATCTGCTGAGATATCTTCAGCTTCTGCTTCATAGGTGCGTCTAAGGCGGTGGCGTAAAATATCGTGGGCGATTTGTTTGATATCGTAAGGTGTGACAAAAGCTCGTCCTGAAAGAAATGCGCGAGCTTTTCCCGCTAGAGTCAGGGCAATGCTTGCCCGGGGGGAAGCTCCATATAGAATGAATTGTTCGATTGGAACGCCATATTCTTTGGGATTACGGGTGGCAAAAACTAGGTTCAAAATGTAGTCGATGATCTTTTCATCTATATAAATGCTGTTTACGATTTGACGTGCAGCTAAAATCTCATCGCCAGTCATTACAGGTGTGGGCGTGGGATGTTTGCCAAGTGTGGCCATTCTTTGGATGATTAATTTTTCTTCTTCGATACTGGGGTATCCAATACGCACTTTCATCATGAAACGATCTGTCTGAGCCTCTGGAAGTACGTAAGTACCCTCTTGTTCGATAGGATTTTGCGTGGCTAATACTAAGTAGGGAGAGCCTGTGCTAAAAGTTTTACCGGAGATAGTGGCTTGCCGTTCTTGCATGACTTCTAATAAAGCAGATTGAACTTTAGCCGGGGCGCGGTTGATTTCATCGGCGATCAAAATATTTGTAAAAATAGGCCCCTGGTTTACGTGGAAAGAACTGTCTTTAGGATTATAGATTGAGGTTCCTATTAGATCAGCTGGAAGCAGGTCTGGGGTAAATTGAATGCGTTTACAGTCGCATTGAATCGTTTTTGCTAAGGTGGTGACTGCGAGCGTTTTGGCTAGGCCTGGAAGGCCTTCTAACAAAATATGTCCATCAGCCAGAAGAGCAATTAAGAGGCGATCGACCATCTCAGTCTGACCTACAATCACCTTGCCGATTTCTGCCTTGGTTTTTTCAAATTTTGGTAGAGTTTCTTTTATTTTGGCTTCCAAATCATCCATATAGCGGTCCTATCTAAGTGCCGGTAAAGCTATATAATCTACCACAGAGCCCACAGAGAGCACAGAGGAAGAACCTAACTTCCTCTGTGCTCTCTGTGGGCTCTGTGGTAGATTAATTTTTTGTCACTCAAAATTCCGGCGGGAATTGCTGTTTCTTTCATCAAAGCAAGGATGGGACTTTTATGCCAATGTAAATTTAAAAAAAAGAAGTACATTGGAGCTGTTTAGGAAAACTTGTACAATTACTTTTTTTGCTATTATAGTTGTTAAAAGAAACTTTTAGAAGGTGATTCCATGACTCTACTATGCCCTTGCTGCACTGGAAAGTTATATGAGGAGTGTTGCAAAAAACTGCATGATGGAGCCTACCCGGATAATGCTTTATCCCTAATGCGCTCACGTTACTCTGCTTATGCTCTTCAATTGGTAGACTATATCATCCATACAACTCATTTGAAGAACCCTAACTACAATCAAAACTTGTTGCAGTGGTCTGAGGAAATTTTATATTTTTGCCAAAATACCATCTTCACAAAGCTTGAAATTTATGAGTTTGTAGATGGTGAGCATGAAGCTTATGTGACGTTCAATGCGCATCTGGTCCAAAATAAACAACCACAAGAGCTTATTGAAAAAAGTCATTTTGAAAAGGTAGGAAAGCAATGGCTTTATCTTAATTCCTGTCTTCTCAACTAAAAAAAAGTGCTTCTTTAAAAAAAGCACTTTTTTAATTATTGGCGCCAAGAAAATAGGAAGGGGATCAAAAAACTTGCTGGCGTTGGGTCTGGGGGTGCCGGTGGAGGTAGCTTAGTTTCATGGACTTTTTCCATTGCTGTTTGCAATAAATTTTTTATAAAAGCTACTGTATTCGAAGCCCAGTCTACTAATGTTTTAAATGCATCTGGAAAATATAGCCAAATGATATAAAACAAAATCCCAAAGAAAATAAAGTTAAAGATAAATCTCATAAGACACCTCATTTCAAATTTGGTGATAGTTTCATTATATCAAAAATAAATTTTAATATTTGTATTTATTTGCAAATTTTTGCTTATAAATAACTTACGCAAGTGTGATTCCTTTTTCCAAGTAAACATCCTGCACGAGGTTTAATAACTTAACCCCTTCATTCATAGGTCTTTGAAATGCTTTTCTGCCAGTAATAAGACCAATGCCGCCGGCGCGTTTGTTAATGATGGCTGTTTTTGCTGCGTCAGCAAGATCATTCTTACCTGATGCCCCGCCTGAATTAATGAGTCCGATGCGACCGCTAAATCCATTGAGGACTTGATAACGGCATAAATCAATGGGGTGATCACTGCATAACTGATCGTACATACGGTCGCTATATTTGCCATAGCCTTTCATGACTCGGTTAAGAGCTGGATAACCACCATTTACCGTGGGAAGTTTTTGTTTAACAATGTCGGCCCCAATTGTAGCTCCCAAATAGTTAGCTTGACCAGTCAGATCGGCACTTTCATGGTAATCAACGCCATCGATTTTAAAAGCTGCATTCCTTAAATAACACCATAAAATGGTGGCCATTCCCAACTCGTGTGCCAGATGAAAAGCTTCACTAATCTCTTGAATTTGATGATGGCTTTC
>Ga0105044_10002259_pt1 | contig 26185 bp, 28 predicted proteins | sample MAT01_FD_78092 | JGI IMG/M metagenome (GOLD analysis project Ga0105044, IMG submission 78092) | Freshwater microbial communities from Lake Fryxell liftoff mats and glacier meltwater in Antarctica - MAT-01 | ecosystem: Environmental > Aquatic > Freshwater > Ice > Liftoff microbial mat | place... | reverse complement strand
GTTGGCGGGGGTGAGGTGAAGGAACATGTCCTTCAGATTGCCCGCGATGGTGATCTCGTTCACCGGATAGGCGATCTCGCCATTCTCGATCCAGAAGCCGCTTGCCCCGCGGCTGTAATCGCCCGTGACGCCGTTGACGCCCATCCCGATCAGTTCGGTGACGAAGAAGCCTTGGCGGATGTCGGCAATCAGATCCTCCGGCGAGAGCGTGCCGGCGGCCATGTAAAGATTGGTCGTGGAGGGCGAGGGCGGGCCGCCGGTGCCGCGCGCCGCGTGACCGGTGGTCGCGAGATTGAGCTGACGCCCGCTGGTCGAATCCAGCACCCAGCTTGTCAGCACGCCGTCTTCCGCGAACACGCGCTTCGCGTTCCGCACGCCTTCACCGTCGAATGGCTTGGAGCGGAAGCCGCGCACGATGTGCGGATCGTCGATGATGTCAATGCCCTCGGCGAAGATGCGCGCGCCCATCTTATCCTTGAGGAACGAGACCCCGCGCGAAATCGACGAGCCATTGATGCCGCCGGCAAAGTGCCCGACCAGCGAAGAGGCCACCTGCGGGTGATAGACGATGGGCACGGCCTGCGTGTCGGCCTTGCGCGGGTTGAGACGTTTCAACGCCTTCATCGCGGCTTCGCGGCCGGCGGTTGCCGGATCGCCGAGATCGGACCCGTGACGGGCCGAGAGGAAATCATCGTCGCGCTCCATCCCTGTACCTTCACCAGCAAGGACGCTGACCGAGACCGAATGGCTTGTGCCGGCATATTCGCCGGCAAAGCCGCTGCTGGTCGCCAGCGCCACGCGGGTGCGGCCCCAGCTTGCGCCGGCCCCTTCCGAATTGGTGATGCCGGCGACGGCGAGTGCCGCACCTTCGGCGGCCTCGGCCCGGGCGCGCAGCACGGCGGCATCGGGGTCTTGCTTGTCTTCAAGATCGAGCGACGGGAGGTCGCGCGCCAGGAGAGATGAATCGGCCAGCCCGCAATACGGGTCTTCCGGCGCGGTCTTGGCCATGCCGACGACGCGCTCGGCGAGGGCCTGCAGGGATGAGGCGCGCAGATCGGTGCTGGACGAGACCGCCTGCCGCTTGCCAACGAAAACGCGCAAGCCGACATCGAGCGATTCAGAGCGCTCCACGTCTTCCAGTTTGCCCATGCGGAACGAGACGCCCAGCGAAGCGCTCTCCACATAGATGGCGTCTGCGGCTTCTGCGCCGAGAGCCTTGGCTTGCTTGATGAGGTCGTCGAGGCGGTCGAGGGGGGACATGTCGCTCATACCGGACTATCTGGGGCGGCTTCGTCCGGAAGGAAAGCCCCCGCAAAGCCGATTGCGATAGCCGCCCAGCCGAGCGCGAGGCCAACTCGCCGCCCCGGCGCATTGCGGTCGCGGCGCGATGCGAGGGCGAGCAGCGCCAGGCTGGTCAGCAGCAGCGCGCCGGCCAAAAGCCGCAGTTTTGCGCCAGCGCCGGCCGAAAAAGCCAAAGCCAGCGCGATGAGGCCGAGCGGGGCGATCAGCGCCTCGCGGCCACCGCCGGCGCTGATGCGGCGCTGGGCATCACGGGCCAGGCCGAGGGCCGTGAACGCACCGGCAATCGCCGCGGTGAGGGCAAAAGCCGGTGCGGTGGCGCCCTGCAGGAACTCCATCGGCCTAGAGACCGAGTGCGTAGAAGAGGCAGGCGACGATGGCGATCAGCATGGCGATCCAGGTAAGCAGGCTTCCGCCCGCGCGGCCGATCGACACGCCCGACGAGCGCGACAGGCCGATCGCGTGGAGGATGCGCCCAAATGTCAGCAGCCCGCCGATAACGTGAATGAGGATCAGTGAGGCTTTGAGGCTTGCCAGCGTCAGCAACAGGATCAGGATCAGCGGCACATATTCGATGGCATTGCCGTGCGCCCGCTGCGCCCGCAGCAGTTCGGCGTTCCCGCCATCGCCGATCAGAACCTTGTGGCGCTGACGGGCGCGCACCACCAGCAACACGAGGGCGAAGATGATGAAGGCGTTCAGCGCCGCATAGAGCGCGAAGACCTGCATGTGAGTGATGAGCATGGGCGAATCTCTTGTGAGGCGGCAGCGCCGCTCTTCTAGCCCCGCTTAGGGCTCCAAGCGATAGACGGCGGTGCAGCGGACCTCGCGATCCTCCAGTTCCTTAGTGGTCGCGACTTCATAAAGCGCGAGTCGGGTGAGGCCATGTTTGGGCAAGTAGGAGCGCCCCGGATCGCCGGCCAGCACCAGCGCGCCGCGCCGCGCGAGATCGCGGCACCACGCCTCGACGCGCACCGCCAGCGGCTTTTCATAGAAGAGGTCGCCGATCAGCACGATGTCCCAGCCGGCGTCTGCGCCGATGAGGTCGTCGGTCGTGGCAGTGATCACGAGCCCGGCCTCGGCGGCGTTCATTGCGATGGCTTCCACCGCATAGGGGTCGATGTCGCTGGCCGTGGTGGAAGCTGCGCCGCCCATCATCGCGGCGATGGCGCAGAGGCCGGAGCCGCTGCCGCAATCGAGCACGCTCTTGCCACGCACCAGTTCAGGGTGATCGAGCAAGTGCCGTGCAACGGCTTGTCCGCCCGCCCAGGCGAACGCCCAATAAGGCGGGGGCACGCCGCGTTCGGCCAGCGCTTCTTCGCTCATGCGCCAGATCGGATAGATTTCGGAGGCGAGCCGCAGTCGGATTTCGGGTGTGTGCGGCGGTGCGGCCCAATCGGTATTGGCCGTGATGAACGCCCGGATCGCTTCGTTCACGAGGTCGCAGGGATGTCGGTGCCTTCGATAATCGCGCTGCGGCGGCGCTGGCCGCGTCCGCCCTGCGAACCGCCGACGCCTTTGGGCCGCGAGGTCGCCTCGCGGATCACGTCGAGATAGCCGCGCCGCACTTCCATGCGGTTGGTGATGCCCTTGGCTTTCAGGATCTTGTGCATGCGCGGCAGGCGATAGCACGGCACCCAGAACAGCAGATGATGCTCGACGTGATAGTTTACCCAGTAAGGCGCGAGTAGGGCGCGGGCGAGCGGGTTGGCGATCGTGGTGCGGGCATTGCGATAGGGGTCGTCATTGTCGGGCACGACGGCGTGTTCAGCGATATTGCGCACGCGGGTGATCAGCTGGAACCAGGTGAGGATCGGCCCGACCCACAGCACCGGATAGAGCCACCAATAGCCGGCGACGATGCAGAGCCCGAGGATAACCGCATTGGTGCCGAGCCATCCCGCCAGCGTGCCCCATTGGCGGCGGCGGATGACATTGGTGAAAGCGGCCTTGCGCTGCTGATATCCGGTCTGCCCGGTGATGTCGCGGATCAGCTTGCGACGGAAGCTGTCGCGGGTGATCGGGAAGTGCCGCGAGAGTTCGATGTCGGGATCGTCCGCCTGCTTCGTGCTGCGGTGATGTTTCAGGTGATAATTGCGATAGGGCACGAGATCGGTGCCGACCGGATAGGCCAGGAACCACTGGCCGAGAACATCGTTCAGCCGCTTCGATTTCGTCAGCACGCCGTGCGCCGCGTCGTGCATGAGGATCGCGAGGCCGAGTTGGCGCGCGCCGATGACGACGAAGGCAATGGGGGCGAGCCACCACTGCCAGGCGGTCAGCGCCATCGCACCGGCGATCACCGCCCAGGCATGGACGACGCACAGGATACCGAGCAGGTCCGACGAATGCCGGACGCTCTCCAGTTCCCGGAGCGTTAGAATGTCGCTCGCCTTGACGCGCTGATAGACGCTCATGTCTCTAAATTACCCTTAGAACGTGAACTGGTCCATCACGCCGCGCTCCAGCGCCACCCCGGCCAGAAGGCTGAGGAACAAGATCGCCCCGGCTTCACGGTTGGAGCGGAAGGCTGATAGGCAGGAATTGGGGTTATCCAGCTTCACGCGGGTGATCTGGCCGGCGAACTGAAAGGCGAGGATGGCGAGGCCGATATAGTAGGTCTGGTGCAGCTTCACCTGCAGTCCGGCGATCACCCAGCAGGCGATGGCTCCGCCATAGAAAAGCCAGAGCAGCGGCTTGGTCGCGGAGCCGAACATCAGCGCGGTCGATTTCACTCCGACGATGGCGTCATCTTCCTTGTCCTGATGCGCGTAGATCGTGTCGTAGCCGATGGTCCAGAGCACGCAGCCGACGAACAGCAGATAGGGCGGCAGCGAGAGATCGCCGTGAATGACCGCCCAGCCCATCAGCGCGCCCCAGTTGAAAGCGATGCCCAGCACCGCCTGTGGCCAGTGCGTGATGCGCTTCATGAAGGGATAGATCGCGACGGGGATCAGCGAGGCGAAGCCGAGGATGATCGAGAAGTGGTTGAACTGCAGCAACACGGCGAGGCCGATCAAAGCCAGCACGACCAGGAAGGTGGCGGCGGCGCGCACGCTGATCGCGCCCGAGGGCAAAGGCCGCCCGCGTGTGCGGGCGACCTTTGCGTCGATGTCGCGGTCGGCGATGTCGTTCCACACACAGCCCGCGCCGCGCATGGCGATCGCGCCGATGGCGAAGAGCATGGCGTAGATCACGAGCTGCGAGAGGGGAACATTCAGCCCGTGCGTGCCGAGTGTCAGGCCAAAGACGCAGGGCCAGAACAGCAGCCAGAAGCCGATGGGCCGGTCGAAGCGCGCGAGGCGGAGATACGGCTGCGCAGCCGCCGGCATGCGGTCGACCAAACTGCGCTTCGCCGCGTCGGCGGGTTTTGCTGATGACGCCATGCGCCTGTATAGCCGGACCTCCAAGCGAAAGGCGATCCAGCGTGGCGGCCGACGAGACAGACCTGAGCGAACCTGGCGGCAAGGTGCGGCTGTTTTTCGAACAGCCGATTGCCGAAGGTGTGGCGCTGACCCTCAACGAAGGCCAGACCCATTATCTGCGCCACGTCATGCGGGCGCGGTCCGGTACCGCTGTCCAGATTTTCAACGGGCGCGACGGCGAGTGGCGGGCGCTGCTGGACCTCTCGTCCAAGCGCGGCGCGGCGGTGGTGCCACAGCGCGTGACGCGGGCCCAGTCTCCGCCCGGCGATCTCTGGCTCTGCTTTGCGCCGATCAAGAAGACGGCAGCCGAATTTGTCGCGCAGAAGGCGACCGAGCTGGGGGTGAGCGAGCTGCGCCCTGTCATCACCCGTCGCACGATCGTTTCCCGCGTGAATACCGACCGGATGCTGGCCAATGCCATCGAGGCGGCGGAGCAATCGGATCGCCTCGATGTCCCGGCCATTCAGCCGCCCATTACCCTAGCGCTGCTGCTCTCGGCCTGGCCGTCGGACCGCGCCCTCATCTTCTGCGACGAAGGCGGCGCGCCGCCGATGCTTAAGGCTCTGAAAGCCGCGCCGACCGGCCCAGCCGCCATTCTCGCCGGCCCCGAGGGGGGCTTCGACCCCCAAGAGCGCGCGGCAATCCGAGACCTGCCACAATGTGTGCCGGTCTCGCTCGGCCCCCGCATCCTGCGCGCCGATACGGCGGCGCTCGCCGCGCTGGCTGTTTTCCAGGCCGGACGAGGCAATTAGGCGCAGCTATTCAGGTTCCAGCGCCTGGCGCTTGAACCTGAGTGAATGACAAACGATATGTTCACCGCATAAGCCGTAGACGGGCCAAAGGTCCGCTGCCGAGGGGGGAAACAATGTCGGTACCGCAACAGGGCGGAGGCCTGATCGAGAGTCGCGACGAGCTCGCGAGCTTTCTGGAATCCGGATCCAAGCCCAAGGCTGACTGGCGCATCGGCACTGAGCACGAGAAGTTCGGCTTCCGCCTCGATACCTATGCCTCACCCGCCTATGAGGGCGAGACCGGCATCCGGGCCTTGCTGGAAGGCATGAAGCGGTTCGGCTGGGAGGGCGTCTATGAAGGCGCGACCATTATCGGCCTCAAGCACGGCCTCGGCGCGATCAGCCTTGAGCCCGGCGGCCAGTTCGAATTGTCCGGCGCGCCGCTCAAAACCATTCACGAGACCTGCGCCGAGGTGAACCTTCACCTCGAGCAGGTGCGTGAAGTCGCGACCGAACTCGGCTTCGGATTTCTGGGGTTGGGCTTCCATCCGACCCATACGCGCGAGCAGACGCCGATCATGCCCAAGGGCCGCTACAACATCATGCGGTCTTACATGCCCAAGGTGGGTGGCTACGGGCTCGACATGATGCTGCGCACCTGCACCGTGCAGGTGAACCTCGACTTCGCGAGCGAAGCCGACATGGTCAAGAAGATGCGTGTCGCCTTCGCGCTGCAGCCGGTGGCGACGGCGCTGTTCGCCAACTCGCCGTTCCGCGAGGGGCGTCCCAACGGCTTTGTCAGCTATCGCTCGCAGATCTGGACCGATACCGACAATGCCCGCTCGGGCATGCTGCCCTTCGTGTTCGAAGAGGGTTTCGGCTTTGAGCGCTATGTCGACTACGCGCTCGATGTGCCGATGTATTTCGTCTATCGCGACGGCAAATATATCGACGCCAGCGGGCAGTCGTTCCGCGACTTTCTCGACGGCAAATTGCCCGCGCTGATGGGCGAGAAGCCGACGCTGAGCGACTGGGCCGATCACCTCACGACGATTTTCCCGGAAGTCCGCCTCAAGAAATATATCGAGATGCGCGGTGCCGATGGCGGGCCTTGGAAATCGCTCTGCGCGCTGCCCGCGCTGTGGGTGGGCATTCTCTACAGTTCCACCGGCCTCGATGCGGCCTGGGACCTCGTGAAGGACTGGACACAGGAAGAGCGTGTGGCGCTGCGTCACGCCGTCCCGGTGCTCGGCCTCAAGACCCCGTTTCGCAACCGCACACTCAAGCACTACGCGGCGCATATGGTCGAGATTGCTGCGGCCGGCCTCAAGTCACGCGCGGCGCTGGATGGCGGCGGCGCGTCGGAGGATGGCTTCCTCCAGACCCTGCGCATTATCCTCGACCGGGGCGAGACGCGCGGCGATGAATTGCTCCGCAAATACCGCACCGAATGGCACGGCGACGTGTCGCGCGTGTTCGCCGACTACGCCTACTGAGGTTGACGCCGGCTATTTGAACGTCAACGCCACCGGCACGGTCACAGGCACGTCAAAAGCCGCGTCGGCGAATGACGGCGGTCCCATGACACCGACGGCGTCATTGGAGATAGCAACCGGCTCCAATGGCTCGCCGTAACTGCCGAGTTCCATCTCGCCATTATCGTTGAAATCCCACCATGCCGAGGCGGCATAGCGGCCCGGCGGGACGCTCTCTATTTTCAGCGACAGCGACGCAGCATCAGCCTTCGCCCGGGCCTTGAGCGCGCATGGCCCCTTCATGAACTCGGCCTCAGAGCACAGACTGACATAAACTGTGCCGGAACTTGGGCCGGGAAGAATGCCCGCCACATTGAGCTCAACGGCCGATGTATCCGCTGCTGCTGCGAGGCAGGTGAGGCTCGCCATCGCGATTGTCAGAACTGTCGTGCGCATTGTCTTTTGTCCTTCCGCGGAAACACCCGCGCCAGAACATCTCGTCCCGATCCGCCCTCGGGGTAAGTGACGATTGTCAGGCTTTCACCATGACTGAATGGGCGCGCATGAAGGCGGTGTTGGGCCGTCGGTGAAGGCATAGCGCCCGCCACAGGCAAACACGGCGGGCGGGATGTGCGATGCCTCGAAGAGATCGGCACCTTCTTTCAAATTGGCCCAGTAGCCATCCCATAAGCTGCCCGCATTCGCAGCCAGCGCAGCATCGGTGAGGCGGAAGGGATAGATGTGGATCGCAACGCTCCGCTGGCCCTTTGCCAGTGCCGCGGAGACCAGACCGTAGATATCGTCGATGCCGATGTCGGTCATCGCGTAACAGCCTATCGAGGCGCAATTGCCGTGCACCATCAGCAGGCCTCCGGTCCGCCCCAGTGCGCGGTCATAGGCGTTCGGATAGCCCAGATTGAAGGCGAGATGATAGGCACTGTTGGGATTGAGCTGCGCCCGGCCGACTTCGTAGAAGCCTTCCGGGGATTGCTCGTCGCCTTCCTTCTGCTTCGGACCCAGACCGCCCGAAAAGCTGCACACCGGCATCGTCTCGAAAAGTTCGAACTGCGCCCCGCGCTTCAGCCAGACCTCCAGAATCGCCTCCTCTTTGATGATGCGGAGAAAGACTTGATCTCCTTCCGCGAACCCGGCCTCGGCGAGCCGCAGGCGCAGCGGCGGCTTTGGTCCGCGCGGCGGCGGCAGATCGTCGCTCCTCGTCATTTCGGGGAGCGGCAGGGCAGGGCGGACTGCCGCCTCGCGCTGCGACCCCTGCCACCAGAAGGCCAGCGCGGCGGCAAAGACCGCAGCGCTCATCATGACAAACGGGCGCATCATCCCCATCTCGCATCAACGCCGCTGAATTGAGGCTCAAGTGCGGCGCTCTGGTTCGGCCTCGGACCGGCAGGCTATAGCGGAGCCTTGGGGGACTTAGACATGCGCAGTTTCGTCGTTACAGGCTCGTCTACCGGCATCGGCTATGCCGCCGCCAAGGAATTGATTGCGCGGGGTTTTCGCGTTTTCGGCTCGGTCCGCAAAGCGGCTGACGGCGAGCGGGTGAAGGCCGAACTCGGTGCGAACTATGTCCCCGTCATCTTCGACGTCACCGACGAGGCGGCCATCGCGCGCGGTGCAGCGGAGGTTCGTGCCGCCTTGGCTGGCGAGAAACTCGGCGGTCTTGTGAATAATGCCGGCATCGCCGTCGCCGGCCCGCTGCTCCACATGCCCATTGAGGATTTTCGCAAACAGATCGAGGTCAACCTGACCGGCCAGCTGATGGTGAGTCAGGCCTTCATTCCGCTGCTCGGGCAAGACGAGTCCTTGAAGGGCGCGCCCGGGCGCATCGTGATGATCTCCTCGGTCGGCGGCCAGAACGCCTCGCCCTTCGTCGGCGCTTACAGCGCGTCGAAATTCGCGCTTGAAGGCCTTTCGGAGGCGCTGCGCCGCGAACTGCTGATGTACGGCATCGACGTCATCGTCGTCGGCCCCGGCGCGATCGCGACGCCCATCTGGGAAAAGGCCGACGAAGTCGACACGACCCCATTCGACAACACCGATTATGCCAAGCCGCTCGAGGCCGTGAAGAAGTACATGCTCGATCTCGGACGCAAGGGCCTGAAGCCGGAAAAGGTCGGCGCGCTGATTGCCGATGCGCTCACGCTCCCGGGCCGCAAGGTGCGCTACCCGATCGTCCCGTCGAAGATCGAATACTTCATGATGCGCAACCTGCCCAAGCGCATGCTCGACAAGATCATCGGCAAACGGTTGGGGCTGCTGCCGAAGACGTGAGACGTGTCAGACGCCGTAGAGCAGCAAATCCAAAGCCAGCTTGATCGTGTCGTTCGCGTCGGCTGCCGATCCCACCGCTTTGCCGAAAGCGCTGCGCGGCGCTGCGCCAAGCTCATGGGTCGCCAGCGCAAACGAATGCTTGCCGACGTCGATGCGCGGATGGAGCCTGTTCGGCGTCCGCACCATCGACAGCGGTACGAGAGGCGCGACGACAACCGTCCGGGTCTCATCTGTCGGATTGCTTTGCAGGACGACGAAGTAGGGCCGCTCGGCTGCGCGCGCAAACGGGTTCTTCAGGATATCGTACTGACGCATCACCAGGGCCGGATGCCGTCAGACCACAGCCCGTTACGATCGAAATCCTCGTTGAACGCGTTGATCGCGGTACGAAGTTCCTCACGCAGCGCAAGTTCGCGAGCCGCCTTGAGACGCGCGTGAAGCGCCGCCTCAAGCGTCTCGGACAGGTTGACGCCGAGCGCCTTCGCCTCATCGACCAGCGCGCGGGACACGCTGAGATTGACCGCGCGCTTGGATGCCAGACCGCGCAGCGGCCGCGCTGTTTCGGAAAATCCTTTATGTGGGGTCGGCTTGATATTGGTCACGCGCATAATCTATGCGCATAGTTGATGCGCATCAAGCTGCTGAACTGCCTCGGGATGCTTCGGCGCAAGCTATTCGATGTGGTCGTACGGGCAAATCGAAAGTCTGATGGAAAGCTTAGCCAGCAAGGCAGACAACTCCGGCTCGATACTGAAGTCGTTACCGGACCTGCCAAGAAAGTAGCCAACGTAGAAATCGGCGTCACAGCCTTCTGCTATGAGGTCCGTGAAGGCTTCACCGCGCGCCTCGATACGCCTTGCAGCCGTCAGGAGCGCATCGCCGAGCGTGGCCCCCGGCCCCTCAACGTCTTCAAAGCAACAGAGGCTATCTTTGACAGGGCTGCTGTTTGGCAGCGGCGAGCCGTCTTTCCGCGTGCGCATGTCGCCCGCGTTGATCTTGTGCCTGGCGACTTGCCCAACGCGGACTTCAATATCGTCTGCCGTCAGGGTCGGGTGCGACACCCGAAGGGAAAACGTAAACTTCCCAACCTCGGTCTCACTCACCATCAAGCCGCAGCCGTGCCGCCCACTGTCAGGCCTTCGATCAGCATGGTCGGTTGGCCGACGCCGACGGGTACGCCCTGGCCGCCCTTGCCGCAGGTGCCGATACCCGGGTCCATCGCGAAGTCGTTGGCGACCATGCGCACTTTGGTCAGGGCATCCGCGCCATTGCCGATCAGCGTTGCGCCCTTGATCGGTGCGCCGATCTTGCCGTCTTCGATGCGGTAGGCCTCGGTGCACGAGAACACAAACTTGCCGTTCGTGATGTCCACCTGTCCGCCGCCGAAGTTCACGGCATAGATGCCGTTCTTCGCCGCCTTGATGACTTCATCGGGGCTCTTGTCGCCGCCCAGCATCAGCGTGTTGGTCATGCGCGGCAGAATGGGGTGCGCGTAGGACTGGCGGCGTCCGTTGCCAGTCGGCGTTACGCCCATCAGGCGCGCGTTCTGGCGATCCTGCAGATAGCCGACGAGAATACCGTCATCGATCAGCGTCGTGCGGTTCGTTGGCGTGCCTTCATCGTCGACGCTCAGCGAGCCGCGCCGCTGGTCGATCGTGCCGTCGTCGATGACCGTGACGCCCTTGGCGGCGACGCGTTTGCCGAGCAATCCGGCAAAGGCGCTGGTTTTCTTGCGGTTGAAATCGCCCTCAAGTCCGTGGCCGATCGCCTCGTGAAGCAGGATGCCCGGCCAGCCCGGCCCGAGCACAACCTGCATCTCGCCGGCAGGGGCAGGCATGGCGTCGAGATTGACGAGCGCCTGACGAAGCGCCTCGTCGACATAGTGCCGCCAAGTCGCCGGATCGATGAAGGCACCATAACCCTCACGGCCACCCGCACCATACGAACCGCTTTCCTGACGCCCGGAGTGTTCGACGACTACGCCGACATTGAGGCGCACCAGCGGCCGCACGTCGCTGACCGTCTGGCCGCCGGCGCGGACGATATGCACCACCTGCCACTCGCCATAGAGCGAAGCCGACACCTGCTTCACACGGGGATCGCGCGAGCGGGCATAGGCATCGATTTCAGCGAGCAACGAAGTTTTCACATCAAACGCCACCGCGGTCAGCGGGTTGGCGTCGTCATAGAGGCGGCGATTTGTCTGGGCCGGGCCTTCGGCGGCCCGGGCGTCGCGGCCAGAGCGCACGCTGCCCGCAGCATCGGCCGCGCGGGCGATGGCGGCATCGCTGAGTTCGGTCGCATGGGCGTAGCCGGTCGATTCGCCCGCGACACACCGCAGGCCGAAACCTTGCGCCGAATCGAAGGTAGCTGCTTTCAGACGCCCGTCGTCATAGGAGAAGCCCTCCGATTCGCGGTATTCGAGGTAAAGTTCTCCGTCATCCGCACCCGTCAGCGTGTCATCGACCAGCCCCTGCACGCGGGACGGGTCCAATTCGGCTTGGGCGAAGAACAGGCGATCGGCGATGGCGCTCATGGCGTGTGCCCCGGTCAGGATACGGATTTACGTGAATGTGGGCTGTGCGGGAGCCCATCGCAAGCCGCTCTGCATGACGTTGCGAAACCCACGCCTAGGTGCTGGAAATTGCGTTCTGACCTTGTTAGACCCTCCCTCATTGGGGCGCGCCGGGGGGCGATGCCTGCGCTATGGTGCGCATCTCGGGATTTTGAGACTGAGGCAGCAGGGTCGTTACATGGGCAATCGTTTCGCGAAATTCGCGGCATTGGCGGTATCGCTGATGATGAGCGGGGTGGCGCTTGCGCAACAGCCCCCAACCGGTCAACCGCACGCTTGGGGGCTGGATTTCCAGGCACCCGCGACCAAGAAAATGGCCGACATCGAGTCGTTCCACGTCATGCTGCTCTGGATCATCGTTGCGGTGACGCTGTTCGTGCTGGCGCTGCTGATCTGGGTTATGATCCGCTATAACCGCCGCGCCAATCCGGTGCCATCGCGCACCACGCACAACACGCTGATCGAGATTGTCTGGACCGTGGTTCCGGTCGCGATTTTGGTCGTGATCGCGATTCCTTCGTTCAAACTGCTTTACGCGAATGAGCGGATCCCGCCCGATATCGAGCTGACGATCAAGGCGATCGGCAAGCAGTGGTATTGGACCTACGAATATCCCGACAACGGCAATTTCACTTTCGACGTGAACATGCTGTCCGACGAAGATGCCAAGGCAGCCGGCCAGCCGCGCCTTCTCGCCGTCGATAATTTCGTGGTTGTGCCGGAAGACACCAAAGTCCGCGTCATCGTCACCGCCGACGCCGTGATCCACGCTTGGACCGTTCCGGCGTTCGGCGTGAAGATCGACGCTGTCCCCGGACGCCTCAACGAGCTTTGGTTCCAGGTTGACGAGCCCGGCATCTATTATGGCCAGTGCTCCGAACTTTGCGGCGCCAAGCATGCCTTCATGCCGATCGGCGTGAAAGTGGTGACCAAGGAGGAGTACGCCGCCTGGGTCGCCGCGCAGCAGGCTGCCGCCGGGATTCCGGTCGAGGCGCCGCAAAAGACTGCCGCAATCCGCTAACGCCGAAATTTTGAATTGTCCCTGACAGGGTAAGTCTCCATGGCCGCCGCAAAAGCCGTCGATCTTCACGCCGAACACCACGACGACCACGGGCATCACAACCCGAAAGGTCTGGGGCGGTTCCTCTATTCGACCAACCACAAAGACATCGGCACGATGTACTTGGTCTTCGCGATCATCGCGGGGATCATCGGCGGCGCGCTTTCGGTCGTGATGCGCATGGAACTGCAGGACCCCGGCCTCCAGTATTTCGGCGAAGAGCACCTCTACAACGTCTTCGTCACCGGCCACGCGCTCATCATGATCTTCTTCATGGTGATGCCGGCGATGATTGGCGGCTTCGGCAACTGGTTCGTGCCGCTGATGATCGGCGCGCCGGATATGGCCTTCCCGCGCATGAACAATATCTCGTTCTGGCTGCTGCCCTTCTCGTTCCTGCTGCTGATCCTCTCGATGTTCGTCGATGGTGACTCGGGCGGCAAGGGCGTCGGCGGCGGCTGGACGATTTATCCGCCGCTTTCGACCTCAGGCTCGCCCGGCCCCGCGATGGATTTGGCGATCCTCTCGCTGCACATCGCCGGCGCCTCGTCGATCCTCGGCGCGATCAACTTCATCACCACCATTTTCAACATGCGCGCGCCGGGCATGACGCTCCATCGCATGCCGCTCTTCGTGTGGTCGGTGCTAGTGACGGTGTTCCTGCTGCTGCTCTCGCTGCCGGTTCTCGCCGGCGCGATCACCATGCTGCTGACCGACCGCCGCTTCGGCACCGCGTTTTTCGATCCGGCCGGCGGCGGCGACCCAGTGCTTTATCAGCACCTCTTCTGGTTCTTCGGTCACCCCGAGGTGTACATCCTGATTTTGCCGGGCTTCGGTATCATCAGCCACATCATCTCGACCTTCTCCAAGAAGCCGGTGTTCGGCTATCTCGGCATGGCCTACGCGATGGTCTCTATCGGCGCGATCGGCTTCATCGTGTGGGCGCACCACATGTACACGGTCGGCATGGACGTCGACACGCGCGCGTACTTCGTCTTTGCGACGATGGTGATCGCGGTGCCGACGGGCGTGAAGATTTTCTCGTGGATCGCCACCATGTGGGGCGGCTCGATCACCTTCAAGACGCCGATGGTCTGGGCGATCGGCTTTATCTTCCTCTTCACGGTCGGCGGCGTCACCGGCGTCGTGCTCGCTAACGCCGGCATCGATACAGCGCTGCACGATACCTATTACGTGGTCGCCCACTTCCACTACGTGCTCTCGCTGGGGGCGGTGTTCGCGATCTTCGCGGGCTTTTACTACTGGTTCCCGAAGATGAGCGGGTACATGTATTCCGAGTTCCTCGGGCATTTGCATTTCTGGGTCACCTTTGTCGGCGTCAACCTGATTTTCTTCCCGCAGCATTTCCTGGGCCTCCAGGGGATGCCCCGCCGTTACATCGACTATCCCGATGCGTTCGCCGGCTGGAACTACATCTCGTCGATCGGCAGCTACATCTCGGCCTTCGGCGTGCTGATCTTCCTGGTGCTGCTGGCCGATGCCTTCCTGCGCAAGCGCAAGGCCGCCGACAATCCCTGGGGTGAAGGTGCGACGACGCTGGAATGGACGCTTCCCTCGCCGCCGCCATTCCACCAGTTCAACGAGCTGCCGCGCATCCGCCCGGCCGAACACCACTAGGGAAGGCAAATCGACATGAGCGACGCGGCGATCGACACTGACGGCCAGGGCGCGGCGACGCGCATTGGCCCCGTCGTGTCCGTGGCGACGGCCGGCGACTTTTTTGCGCTGCTAAAGCCGCGCGTGATGTCGCTTGTCCTGTTCACCGGCCTTGCGGGGCTCGTCGCCGCGCCCGGTGTCATGAACCCGATCGCTGCCTTCGCCGCATTGCTCTGCATCGGTGTCGGTGCCGGTGCGTCGGGCGCGCTCAACATGTGGTACGACGCCGACATCGACGCTATCATGGCGCGTACCGCCACGCGCCCGATCCCGTCCGGCAGGGTCACGCCGCGCGAGGCGCTGGCGTTCGGCCTCGTCCTTTCGGCTTTCTCGGTTTTCAGCCTCGGCATCCTGGTGAACTGGCTGTCGGCGGGTTTGCTGGCTTTTACAATCGTCTTCTATGTCGCCGTCTATACGATGTGGCTGAAGCGTTCGACGCCGCAGAACATCGTCATCGGCGGCCTCGCCGGCGCAATGCCACCGGCTGTCGGCTGGGCCGCAGCGACCGGTTCACTCGACATCGCGCCGCTCGTGATGGTCGGCATCATCTTCCTGTGGACGCCGCCGCATTTCTGGGCGCTCGCGCTTTACCGCAGCGCCGACTATGCGCGTGCCGGCGTGCCGATGATGCCGGTCGTCGCCGGTGAGGCCGAAACCCGTCGCCAGATCGTCATCTATACCGCCGCCACGGTTCTCTTCTCGCTCGCGCCTTTGGCCCTCGGCTTTGCCGGGCTTCTCTACGCTGCTGTCGCGATCGCCGCCGGCGCCTGGTTTCTCAGCGCCGCTATCACCGTCGCCCGCCGCCCCGGCGACCACAAAGTGGCGATGAAGCTGTTCGGTGTTTCGATCGTCTATCTCTTCGCGCTCTTCGCCGCCTTCATCGCCGAGACCGCAATCGGTATCGCGCCGCTGGTGGCGTCATGAACGATTCCGACATCGTGCCCATGGCGCTCACGCCCCAAGAGATCCGCGCCCGCCGATCGCGCAATGTCGCGATCGCCCTCGCTCTTTTCGCCATGGTCGCGCTGTTCTTCGCCATGACCATTGTCCGAATGGGCGGCGCCGCCCTCGACCGGAACTGATCGCGATGGACCGCAATACCCGCACCGTCGCCATCTGCCTCTCCGTCGTCGCGAGTATGACGGGCCTCGCCTATGCGTCGGTGCCGTTTTATCGCTGGTTCTGTCAGGTCACCGGTTTCGACGGCACCACCGGCGTCGCCGACGCCGCGCCCGACGCTTCGCAAATCTCCAGCCGTGTCATCCGCGTGCGCTTCGACAGCAATGTCGCGCCGGGTCTGACCTGGGATTTCAAGCCGAGCGAGCTGCGCGCCGACATCCATGTCGGCGATGTCGGCCTCACGCACTACACCGCCCACAACTGGGGCCAATCGCCGACCCGCGGCCATGCGACCTATAACGTCACGCCGGAAAAGGCGGGGAAATACTTCATCAAGGTCGCCTGCTTCTGCTTCACCGACCAGCCGCTCGAACCGGGCGAGACGCGCGAGATGCCGGTGAACTATTTCATCGATCCAGCGATCCTCGCCGACAAGTTCGCGGACGACATCACCGAAATCACGCTGTCCTACACCTTCTTCAAACAAGAGGGTGAGACGGCGGCGGTGGACGCCGACGCGTCCTCCGCACCGAATTGAGTTCAGGGGGCCACGCCATGTCGAGCAGCGACGTCAAGCACGACTACCATCTCGTCAATCCCAGTCCCTGGCCGCTGATCGGCTCATTCGCCGCCTTCGTGCTGGCGATCGGTTTCATTGTTTGGGCGAATGTCGGTTCGACCGATTTCGCTTCAAGCGACGGTACGGGCTTCTTCGGCCTCGCCGGCACGCCCTGGGTGATGATCGCCGGCTTCCTGCTGGTCGCCTACACGATGGTCGGCTGGTGGCGCGACGTGATCCGCGAAAGCATCGTCACCAAAGAACACACCCCGGTCATCAAGCTGGGCCTGCGTTATGGGATGATCCTTTTCATCGCATCGGAGGTCATGTTCTTCGTCGCGTGGTTCTGGGCCTATTTCGCAGTCGCCTTTTTCCCCACCGATCACGGCCTGGCGTCCTGGCCGCCTGAGGGCATCACGACCTTCGACCCCTGGCATCTCCCCCTGATCGGCACGCTCGTCCTGCTGACCTCTGGCACCACGGTCACATGGGCCCATCACGCGATTCAGACGGACGACCGGCGTGGCGCGATCTGGGGCCTCGGCATCACCATCGCCCTCGGTCTGATGTTCACCTCCCTTCAGGTTTTCGAGTACTCGCATGCCGCCTTCTTCTTTGGCTCCAGCGCCGATGTGCTGGAACCGATTCAGGGAAAATACTTCACCGCCGGAACCGACTTCGTCACCGATCCGGTGATCTACGGCTCGACATTCTATATGGCGACCGGCTTCCACGGCTTCCACGTTATCATCGGCACGATCATGCTGATCGTCTGCTTCGGCCGGCTTTTGGCCGGCCACTTCACCAAGGAAAGCCATTACGGCTTCGAGGCGACGGCCTGGTACTGGCACTTCGTCGACGTGGTGTGGCTGTTCCTCTTCGCCGCAATCTATGTCTGGGGCGCTGGCCCGCATCCGGGCGGCCACGGTTGATATGTCGTTTTCCCTTGCCGGGCGCTGTCCGCGCTGCGGCGAGGGGAAGCTCTTTGCTGGGTTTCTGACCCTCGCGCCCGCCTGCGACAAATGCGGGCTCTCGTATGACAACCTCGATCAGGGCGATGGCCCTGCTGTTTTCATTATTCTGATCGCAGGCTTCATCGTATGCGGCCTCGCGCTGTGGATCGAAGTCACGTACGAGCCGCCCTATTGGGTTCACGTCGCGCTGTGGACGCCCCTGATCCTCGGCCTCACCCTCGGCCTGCTGCGACCGCTGAAGTCGCTCATGGTCTTTCAGCAATTCCGGACCCAGGCCGAAGAAGGCCGGCTGGACACCAAATGATGTGTTTGCGTCCCACATTTTGGGCGACATTCGCCGTCATCCCGGCACTCGCCGCGCTCCTTGCGCTGGGCGTCTGGCAGCTCCAGCGCCGGGAGTGGAAGCATGAGCTTCTCGCCCGCATTGCCGCCGAGCGCGCCGCGCCGCCGCGCGATCTCGTCGAAGTGCTGACCGGACCGGAAGACCGGCGCGACTACGCCCATGTCGAAGCCGACGGCGATCTCGACGCGACGCGCGGCGTCCACATCTTCGCCGCCGTAGGGCAGGGCGGGGCGGATTACCGCGTCATCGCACCGCTCGACTACGGCGATGGCCGCTATGTGCTGGTCGATCTCGGCACCATCACCGAGGCCGAAAAAACGCAAATGAAAGGCCCAGTACCGATGGCGGCGGGCGGCTCTATCCACGTCGAAGGCATCCTTCGCCCATCCGAACCCGCTGGCTGGGCCACCGCCGTGCCTGATCTCAAGGGTAATCGCTGGTACACGCGCGACGTCCCGGCCATTGCGGCGGCTCTGGACCTCAAAGACGTGCCGCCCTTCGTGCTGCAGGCTGAAACTCCCAATGCCGGGGGCCTGCCGCGCCCTGTGCCGTTCCAGCCCGAGCTATCCGACAACCATCTGGCCTACGCCGTCACCTGGTTCTCCCTCGCGCTGATCCTCGCCGTCATCTATGGGCTATTTCATCTGAAACGCCCGGACGCCCGCACGGCCACCTGACATGCGCTATATCTCGACGCGCGGTGCCTCGCCCGCGCTTTCCTTTGGAGAGGTCATGCTGTCGGGCCTCGCGCCCGATGGCGGCCTTTATATGCCGGAGAGCTGGCCGCAGATCGGCGCGGATGAAATGGCGGCGCTCGCCACGCGCACCTATCCCGAGGCGGCGCTGCAGGTCCTGAAGCGCTTCACCGGCGATATACCGCTGGCCGATCTCTACAGCGCTATCCAAAGCGCCTACGCCTCATTCCCCGTCGGGAAAGTCGCGCCGCTGCGCGAGCTGGAGCCCAGCCTCTATCTGCTTGAGCTTTTCCACGGGCCCACCTTCGCCTTCAAGGATGTCGCGCTTCAGTTTCTCGGTCGGTTGATGGATTGGGGCCTCAAGCGGTCAGGCAAGCGCGCTCTCATTGTCGGCGCGACGTCGGGCGACACTGGCTCCGCCGCAATCGCGGGCCTGCGCGGCCTTTCTGCCGTCGATGTCGTGATCCTGCACCCCAAGGGCAAGACCTCCGACATTCAGCGCCGCCAGATGACCACAGTTCTGGACGACAACATCCGCAACCTCGCGGTCGAAGGAAATTTCGACGACTGCCAAGCCATCGTGAAAGAGCTGTTCGGCGATGCCGAACTCGCCGTCCGTCTCAATCTGGCTGCGGTGAATTCGATCAACTGGGCCCGCATCGCGGCGCAGATCGTCTATTACGTCACCGCCGCATCAGCGCTTGGCGCGCCTGCCCGCGAAATTGATTTCGCCGTCCCGACTGGAAATTTCGGCGACATCTTTGCCGGCTATGCCGCCCAGCGCATGGGCGCGGTCAATGGCCGCCTGATCATCGCGACCAACGAGAACGACATTCTGAAACGTACGCTCGAAACCGGCCGCTACGAGCCGCGCGGCGTGGTGGAAACCACATCACCCTCGATGGACATCCAGATTTCCTCAAACTTCGAGCGCCTGCTCTTCGAGGCCGCAGACCGCGACGGCGCGGCGGTGGCGGCACTGATGGACGAACTGAAAACCAAGGGCCGTTTCGCGCTCGGCGGCAATCTGCGCACCGCGATCTCGCAGCACTTCGATGCCGAACGTGTCACCGCCGATGAGGCTGCCGCCGAAATCGCCGCGCTGGCCGGTCAGGGTGGCCCTGTGCTCGACCCCCATTCCGCAATCGGCCTCGTCGCCGCCCGCCGCCGCAAGCGGCCCGGTGTGCCGATGGTTGCGCTGGCCACCGCCCACGCTGCGAAATTCCCCGCTGCGGTTAAGGCGGCAACCGGGAAAACCCCCGAAACGCCGGAATCGCTGGCCAAACTGGCCGATCTGCCCGAGCGCTACGAGACGGTTCCGGCTGTTACCGCCGCCATCCGCGCCTATATTGAGACCTTCGCCGCTCGGACCCCGTAATGAACCTCACCTTCGACACCCTGCCCAACGGCCTCACCATCGTCACCGACCCGATGCCGCATATCGAGACGGCGACGGTCGGCGTCTGGGTCGAGGCGGGGGCGCGGCATGAGACGGCGGCGACCAACGGTGTCTCGCATCTGCTTGAGCACATGGCCTTCAAGGGCACGACTACCCGCTCGGCCAAGCGCATCGCGGAAGAAATTGAAGCGGCCGGCGGCTATCTCAACGCCTACACCTCGCGCGAACAGACCTGCTTTTACGCTCGCGTGCTGAAGGCCGACGTGCCGCTCGGCGTCGATATCCTCTCCGACATTCTCATCAACCCGCTCTTCGACGGCGAGGAGCTGGCGCGCGAGAAGAAGGTCGTGCTGCAGGAGATCGGCCAGAGCGCCGATACGCCCGACGACATCATCTATGACCATTTGCAGGATTGCGCCTTCCCGGCGCAGGCCCTCGGCCGCCCGATCCTCGGCACCGAAGAGACGGTGAATTCGCTCGGCCGCGCCCATCTGCGCCGTCACCTCAAGAACCACTATGTCGGCCCTGCGATGACGGTCATCGCGTCGGGCAATGTGAACCGCGATCAGGTGCTGGCCCTCGCCACCGCGAAGTTCGGCAAGCTCGATAACGCCCCGGCCAAGGCCCCGTCCAAGGCCCGCTACAAAGGCGGCGAACATCGCCAGACGCAAAAGCTGGAACAGGCGCATGTCACCTTCGGCGTCGAAGGCCCCTCGGTGAACGACCCCGACGCCTTTGTCGCGCAGGTCTTCGCGACCGCGTTCGGCGGTGGCATGTCCTCGCGCCTCTTCCAGGAAGTACGCGAGAAGCGCGGACTCGCCTACAGCGTCAGCGCCTTCTGCCACTCCTTCGCCGAGACCGGCTTCTTCGGCGTCTATGCCGGCACCGGTGCCAAGGAATGCGCCGAACTCGCCCCCGTTGTCATCGGCGAGCTGGAAGACATGTCAATCAACGCCACCGAAGAAGAAGCCGCCCGCGCCCGCGCGCAGGCCAAGGCCGCGCTCTTCATGGGCCTTGAAGGCCCCTCGAACCGCGCCGAACACATTGCCGGCCAGCTCTCCGCCTATGGCCGCGTCATGTCGACCACCGAGATCGCGGAACAGATCGACGCCGTCGATGCCGCCGCGCTTCGCCGTTTCGCGGCGCGGTTGCTCAAGACCAGGAGCCCCTCTCTCGCCGCGCTCGGCCCGGTGAAGGCGCTGGAGTCCTACGCGCGCTTCGCCGCGCGTTTCGGCTAGACCGCATGGCGTTACTCGGCACCATCGCGCGCTTCGACACGCCGCCCGAAGTCACGGGCCGTCTCACCCGCCTGCGTGTGCCGGTCGCCGGTGACTTCGATGAATGGGCCGAGCTCCGCGCTGCCAGCCGCGACTTCCTCACCCCGTGGGAGCCGATCTGGCCCTATGACGACCTGACCCGACCGGCCTTCCGCCGCCGCCTGCGCCGCTACGTTCGCGACATGCGTGAAGATCGTGCCTTTCCCTTCTTTATCTACGACAAAAAGACCGCCGAACTCGTAGGCGGCCTCACGGTCTCCAACATCCGGCGCGGCGTCGCGCAGACCTGCTCGCTCGGCTACTGGGCGGGCGAGGCCCATGCCGGCAAAGGCTACATCGCCGATGCGGTTCGCGCCGCGCTGCCCTTCTGCTTCGGCACGCTCGGCCTCCACCGCGTCGAGGCCGCCTGCCTTGAATCCAATCTTGCCTCCCGCCACGTCCTCGCCGCCGCCGGCTTCACCGCCGAAGGCGTCGCCCGCGCCTATCTCCGCATCGACGGCAAATGGCAGGATCATCTGCTCTTCGCCACGCTGGATTCAGACCCGCGCTAGACCTCGACGGCGCACGCCGCATCTGCGATACGCGATGCAAGGTCATGGTTAACTCGCACAGCCATATCATCCGGGCGCTCGCCGCCGCCTGGTTTGCAGCCACGCTGGTGTTCAGCGTCGCGCAGGCCGACATCCCGCCGCCGCCGCCACCCACCGAATCGCTGGCTCAACCGGAGCCGGCTCCTGGGGCTGACGCTGTACCTCTGCCGCCCGTCTCGATTCCGATGCAACGCTCGGGCGCGGGCGGTGTCGTGGTGGAGGAGGGCGTTGCCGCCGCCGACATCACCGGCGCGGTCAGCCGCGTGCTGGTCGATGGCGATGACGGGCAGGCCGCCTATCTCGTCGATTTCGTTAACCGCATGCCGAGCGATCAGGTCCGCATCCTTATTCTCGCGCCCGGCCTTTATGGCGGACGCGGTGCCCCGGCCCATCTCTCCAGCCCGGCGCTCATCAGCGTCGACGCCTCCGATCCCGCCGCCAAGATTGAGGTGATCGAGACCGGCGCACGCACCAAGATCCGCATCCAGATTCCCGCCGATCGCGCGATCACCGCCGCCTTCCGCTATGCAGCGCCGCCCAACACGCTGACCGTCGAGATGTGGGATGAAAAATCGCTCGCCCGTTTCGACACCGCCGCCCTCGTCATGCAGGGCGCGCTGCTCGGCCTGCTGACCGCGCTCGGCGCCTGGCTCGCCGGCCTCGCCATCCTCCGCCGTGACCGGATGGCCGCCCGCCTCGCCATGCTCTTCGCCGCGACTTTCCTCGCGCTCCTCATCGGCTTTGGCTATCCTGGTCCGTTCGAGATCGCCGGCATCCTCACCAATGCCGGCCTCGCGCTCGGCCTCTTTGCCGGCGCGGCAGCGCTGACCCTCGCCTTCGTCGTCCACGCCCTCGCGCCTGAGGGCCGCTGGCGGAGCTTTGGCTGGTTCGCCGAATACGCGCCCTGGGGCGTCGCGGCTGCCGGCTTCCTCGCCATCTTCAACGCCCCCTATGCGGCAGTGTTCGCCAAGGCCGGAGCCGCTGCCGCGCTCGTCACCGCCATCGCTGTCATTTTCGCGCGGGCCTGGGAGGGCGACGGCACCGCCCGCCGCCTCACGCTCGCAGCGATCCTCGCCTTCGTCGCGCTCGCTCCGCTCGGCATGCTGGAGACCGTGGAGGCCAATGGCCGCACCACCATGCTGGCGGCCGGATCGCTGCTGGCCGCCGGGCTGCTTCTTGCCGCCTTCGCGGTCTCCACCGGACAGCCGGTGGCCCTGCGCTCCCGCGTCGACCGCCTCGTCGCCGCCTCGGCCCCGCCGCCACCACCCTTCGCCGCGCCGATCGAGCAACGCGCCGATGATGGCCGTTACGGCCTCGCCCTTGCTGCCGCGCATCAGGGCATCTGGGACTGGGACTTGAAGCGTGACCGCCTCTTCCTCTCGCCCTCCGTCGAAGTCCTGCTCGGCGCGCGCCCCGGCCAGCTTCAAGCCGCCGACCGCGACTGGACGCTCCACATCCATGAAGACGACATTGCGGTCTTTCTCGGCGCGATGGAGGACTACCGCCGTATGGGCGACGTCTCATTCGTGCTCGATTTCCGTGGCCTCGGGCTCGACGGCATGCAGCGCTGGGTCCAGCTTCGCGCCAGCTTTATGTCGGACGGCGACAAGGCCGCCCGCTGCATCGGCCTCGTCTCCGATGTCAGCGCCCAGAAGGAAAGCGAAGCCTCTCTTCTCGCCAGCGCCCGCCAGGATGCCGTCACCGGCCTCGCCAACCGCACCTTCTTCCTTGAGGCGCTGAGCCATCGCCTCGCCTTTGCAAGCCCGCGCCGCGCCTATGCGCTGATGGCCGTCGACATTGCGCGCTTCCGCATCGTGAACGAGAGCCTCGGCCACGCCGTCGGCGATCATCTTCTTGCCGCGCTCGCCGACCGCATCCGCGCCTCACAACCCGAAGGCGCGCTCGCCGCCCGTCTCGGCGGCGACGTCTTCGGCCTGCTCTGGGCCGCCCAAGGCCCCGATGCCGCCGCCGAACAGGCCAAGCTGGTGCTCGATACGCTCGGCGTCCCGCTCGAAATCGGCGAGCGCAAGATGACCCCTGTCGCACGCGGCGGCGTTGCACTGCTCAATGAAGAAGGCCGTGACGCCGCAACCGTTCTTGCAGATGTCGAGGCGGCTCTTGCCGAGGCCCGGCGCAGCGGCGGCGGCACGCTCGCGATTTTCGCGCCCGCCATGCGCGATGCGATGACCGAACGCGCCGAGATCGAGCGCGATCTCACCGGCGCGCTCGAACGCGGCGAGATCACGGTCTTCTATCAGCCGATCGTGCGAGTCGCCGATGGCCGCCCCGCCGGCTTCGAGGCGCTGCTGCGCTGGCGCCATCCGCGCAAAGGATTGCTCACCGCCGAAGTCTTTGCCGCGCTTGCCGAGGAATCCGGGCTCATCGAACCTCTTGGCCGCTTCATCCTCGAAACCGCGGCCCGCGACAGCGCCCGCTGGCGCCGCATCGCGCCGCAGACCCCGCCGCTCTTCGTCAACGTCAATGTCTCGGCGCGCCAGCTCATCAGCGCGCCGTTCCTCGAGGCCTGCGAGGCGCTCGCCGCTGACGGCCAGGTTGCGCCGCGAGAGGTCCGCCTCGAAATCACGGAGACCCTTGCGATCGACGATGCCGGCGCCGCAGCGGCAGGGCTCCAGCGCCTGCGCCGCGCCGGCTACGGCTTGGTGATGGACGATTTCGGCACCGGCCATTCCACCCCCAGCCGTCTCGCCAAGCTGCCCTTCGACGCGGTGAAGATCGACCGCTCCTTCATGATCGGCGGCGATCAGGGCCGCTCGATGCTGGCCGGGCTCGTGCGCCTCGCGCAGGATCTCAACCTCGACGCAACGGCCGAGGGCGTCGAAACCGCCGACGATCTCGCCTTCCTCGCAGCCAATGATTGCCTCTACGCGCAGGGTTATTTCTGCGGCAAACCGCGCGACGCGGCGGCGGCGCAAGCCTATCTGCTGGAATTCACCGAAGCGGCGGATTGGGTCGAATAATCCTCTCCGCGCGTGAGCGGGGAGAGGACAGACCGGCGCAGCCGGTCAGGAGAGGTGCCGGGGCACCTTTCTCAAACAGCGATCTCGAACCGCACGCGCGATCAAGACGGGTCAGGTCTCGCGCGTGCAGCACGCCGACAATTCTGCAAACTATTTTCAGATTTTCTTAAATTGAAGCAACGAGGATCGCGCCAACGCAAACCGTCAAGCCAACGCGAGACGTCCAATTGACTGCATACACAGGCTTCAATCTGTTTCTTGTCGTTGTGGGGTTGGTTGCGACGCGGATCGGCTATTTCGAGGTGCTCGACCACGCACCCGTTCGGGCCTATCGGCTAATCGCCTCAATCGTGACCGTCATCGCGGTCGTTCTTCTGGTCGTATGGCTGTCTATCGAACGCGAGATCTACTGGCCCGTCGCAGCGGTGGCGGTCGGCGCTATGTTTGCCTGGAGCTTGGTTATGCGTGGCTCGCTGGCATTCTGGATAAAAGCCCGCGAGTACATGGACGGTTTGGTATTTGGCGGTGCGGTTTATCTTTGGGTTCGGCATTGGCCTTTCTAGGCAGTCTCCAACCTGCTGCGGAAACGAGGCGGGACACCGCCCTAACCGCGCTCAAGCGTGCCCGCTCTCATCCGACACCATAGCCGGATCAACACCGAGCCGCGTCAGTGCCCGCATCCACTTCGCCTCGAGCGCGCTGCCGAAGACGATCTCATCATCCGGCTCGCCGATCAGCCAGGCGTTCTCTAGCAGTTCGTTCTCCAATTGCCCCGCCCCCCATCCGGCATAGCCGAGCGCAAAGAAGGCCTGTGACGGTCCGCCGCCGGTGCTCAGCGCTTTCAGCACATCCATGGTTGCGGTCAGCGCAATGCCCGGCGTAACCGGCAGGGTCGCTTCGTTGAGGCTGTAATCGGATGAGTGCAGCACGAAGCCGCGTGATGTCTCGACCGGCCCGCCGGCATGGACCGTCAGATCGCGCGCCTGGCCGTCGGGCACGTCGATCTTCATCTGGCGCAGCAGCTTTTCGAACCTCATGCCGCCGAGCGCCCGGTTAACCACCAGCCCCATCGCCGTCTCCGGCGTGTGGTGACAGATCAGGATGACGCTTTTCTCGAAACGGGGGTCCATCATGGTCGGCATGGCGATAAGAAGCCGCCCGTTCAGGAAGCCGTCTTCGCCGCGCCATTTGGCTTTCCGGACCATGAGTCGCAGCTAAGCGGCTTGGCGCGCGTGCCGCAACCTGAACGAGGCGTCACGCGACATTTACTGGCGGGGCCTCAAGGTTCCGGCAGATACTGACGCAAATGAACCGCCTCGCCGCTTTTCTGTTCACCCTGTTGCTCGCGCCCGCTGCCTCGGCGGGGTGCGGTGGCGACTGCCCACGTCATGAATCGGCCGACGTCGCGACCTCATGGAGTGGCGATGCCAAGGCGCCGACGCGGCTGATCCTCGCCGCGTCCAGCCACGGCCATGGCGGCCAGGTGTGGATTGCGGTCGAGATGAACATCGCCGAGGGATGGTTCGTCTATGCCGATATGCGCCAAGGCCCGGCGGGGCCTCAGCTCGAATGGAGCGGCTCGTCCAATCTCTCAGCACCCGTGATGCGCTGGCCCGACCCCGAATGGATCGAGCTCGACGGCAAGCAGGTTGCCGTCTATCGCGGTCACACGGTCCTGCCTGTCGCGGTCGGACCGCTTCAGCCCGACAATGACATCCGCATC